>Ga0081473_133962_pt1 | contig 21587 bp, 24 predicted proteins | sample CisSprmetagenome_FD_70977 | JGI IMG/M metagenome (GOLD analysis project Ga0081473, IMG submission 70977) | Hypoxic/sulfidic aquatic microbial communities from Cistern Spring, Yellowstone National Park, USA v2 (version 2) | ecosystem: Environmental > Aquatic > Thermal springs > Hot (42-90C) >...
GTCTATTTCAAGGAACTTAATGAAAAAACTCCGGTATAACTCTACGTATAAAGCCCCCTCCCCTAAACCTGAGACTACTCTCCCCGTTATCGCGACCATGCCCAGGCTACCTATTGTTTCAACACGCTTGATGCGAACGTTAAACCCAGCTTGCTGAGGGTCTCAGGCTTCGGGACACCGCTGCTATCCCAACCCCTCATAGCGTAGTACTCCTGGAGCATGTTCTCGTATTTTACCGGGTCTAGTTTAGCACCCTTATATGGGCCCTTTGTGAGGGGATGCTTGAACCAGCGCACCGGCGGGTAGTCGTAGTATTTGCTCCATCCATCGAGCTCCCTAATCCAGTAGGCTCTTATAAGAGTGTATATCCTATCCGCCGTCGTGTTTATCCTGTCCCAAGTCCAGTTGAGTCCTGTTACCTCGCTCAGCATCTTGACATAGTAGTCTAGCTCCAGGCCGAGCTCCACCCAAGGCAACCTGCAGACCGTTAGGGACTCGAAGAGGCCGCCTCTTATGTTCTGGAGGCTTATGAGCTTCTCAACCTTTTCCCTCGAGTAGGACAGCCTGTCCGTCTTAACCTCGTAGCTTATAATCCAGGCGTCTTTATGGTGCGCCCCTATAGGTGAGGTGCCGTAGGCTAGAGCCATGCCGGGGGCTGCGTGGCAATCGTAGGCTGAGACCTCAAGCCCCTTCACATGCATGGCGAAGTCAGCAGCCTCTTCACCTAGGGAGGCGCTCATCCTCATTACACCCTCGGCGAGGAAGCTACCGAGCCCCCTCCTGTAAGCAGTGTCCTCGACGAGCTCTCTAACAGCCTTATAGTCCCCCCATTCAACCCTCTCCTTTATCAAGCCTTTCTCGCTTGCCTCCATTAAGAAGCCGAGAGAGTTCCCCAGCGATATAGTGTCTAGGCCGTAGAGGTCTGCAAGCCTGTTTAAATCCGCTACCTTCCTCAAATCACCCAGCAAAATGTTGCTACCGAGCATCGCGACGTTCTCGTAGTCGAGCTCACTCAACTCGTTGAACTCGTCTCTCACAACGTTCCCGCAACCCATATTACAATAGGGGCAAGCCCTTCTATCCACCTTCAGCTTCTCCATGAGGTCTCCTGATATATCCTCGTATTCCTCCCACACCCCCTCCCTGAAATTCATCGTCGGCAACACGCTGTTCTGCTGGCTCCACACAATTGTGGCCATTGTGCCCTGCCTAACCCAGTAGTCGTAACCAGGCGCCTCCATAATCTTCCTATAAGCCTCCTCAGCAGTCTTCCTCAAAGACTCCATGTCGCTAACCGGGGGCTGAAGAGACCCTTTGACGACTATAGCCTTCAAATTCTTACTCCCCATCACAGCGCCGATACCCGGGCGACCCCCGCTCCTCCCCTTCTGCGAGACGACTGTAGCATACCTCACCATCCTCTCCCCGGCCGGGCCTATCGTGAGAACCCCAATATTCCTACCGTGCTCTCTAACCAGCTTGTCCTCGACGCTGAAGGAGTCCAAGCCCCATAAGTCTTCAGCCGGCTCCACGCTAACCTTCTCGTTCTCCACGTAGATGTAAACGGGCTTCCTAGCCCTACCCTGTACAACAATCGCGTCGAAGCCGGCCCTCTTCAAATGATGGCTCGCCATACTACCAATATTACCATCACCATAGCCGTTTGTGAGAGGGCTTTTCGAGGCTACAACAAGCTTTCCGCTACTGGGTAGAGGTAAACCTGAGAGGGGGCCTGAAGCTACAACAAGAGTATTGTAGGGCGATAACGGGTCTACCCCGGGAGGGTTTAAATCCCATAGGAGCCTTACAGCAAGGCCTCTTCCGCCTATGAAGTCTACTAGAATGCTCTTGTCTATCTCAACAATGGAAGTCTTGCCTCTCGACAAGTCCACTCTTAGAAGCCTACCCCACCATCCACCCATAGAGCACTCACCTTGCACTAATAAACCAGCCTGTGGATAAAAATTTTATGTACGCTGGAGACGTAATTAAGGAATCCCGCGAGAATAAAAACAGGGTGTAGTAGATGAGTGTTAGGACGCTACTATATGGGGAGGTATACTATCATGGGCGAAGAGGTGTCGAGAAAGGTTTTGTTTTCATCAACGGGGAAAAAATCGGCGATGCAGGGAGTGAGCCCCTGCCCGAATACGAGCTTGCGGAGCTTGTGTTGAAATACGAGAAGCCGGCTCTAGTCCTACACGGATTCAGCGCGCTTGTGCCGGGCGTCGAATTCCCGTACCGGGGTCTCGGGGTGGAGCCCCGAAGTATGAGCCTAAGCGCCCTGGAGAGGTTTGTACAGGCCTCTGTTTCAGCCTCGATAGCAAACGGTGTCACTCTGCCGATCTTCATGGACACGGATGACTGCCTAGTTTCAAGTAGTCTAGGCAAGCTGGGTGTTCAAGGCATAGTGATCTCCCGGCAACCCTGTGAGAGGCCGGGTGTTCTCAACATACTCATAGCCCGTGAAACGCTCGTGTTCAAGGGGGTTGAACTAGGTGTTTTCAGCCAAGTTGTGTGTAAGCCTGAGGAGGTGGAGGAGCGTTGCTTAATACTAGATACTAGAGGCGAGCACTCGAGGAGCGTCCAAGCATGGCTCTCTAAGTCCCCGAATCCAAGGCTAGCGTTAAACCTCCTCCTCAAGCCGTACAAGTTGCTTGAACTGGACAATGGACTTATAGAGAGGGGCTCTATATCCGACGTGCTCGTCTACGATCTCTCGGACCCAGTTATCTCAGCTCCTCTTAAGGCTATAGATCCTTTGACAACTGTTATGCGTGGCAACCCCCAATTAGTGTTCGTTAGAGGGGAGGTGGCTTTCGAGAAAGGAGAGCATTTGATGGTGGAACCCCCAAGCATCATCCAATTGCTCCCTGGAGAGTAGGATGTGGGCCCGCGGGGATTCGAACCCCGGACCTCCCGGTTATCAGCCGGGCGCTCCACCAAGCTGAGCTACGGGCCCTGTCTAATTGATTTGAATGAGTTCCTTTAAAATTTAAAACCATCGCCCTCATCCCTTGTCTTCTTCACTATGTTATCCGATTATCCGCTGCAATTCATCGGGCTACACAATAACTAATGATAGAGCAGCATTTTATCCCCACCGCCGGGTTAGTGCTACAATGGTTCATCACGGGTCAGGCCGCCCGTCGGCTACATCCCCGGCTATTGATAATTAAGTTTAGGAAAGCTAATATAATCCTATTGCGAGGGTTAAATATGAGTCTAATAGTTTTGCTGACGGACTTTGGCTACAAGGATCCATATGTTGGAGTGGTTAAAGGTGTTATCAAGAGCATCAACCCAAGGGCTGAGATAATTGATTTAACCCACGGGGTCGGGAGACACAACGTGAGAGAGGGGGCTTTAATATTAAAGTCATCCGCGAAGTACTTCCCGAAAGGAGCAATCTTCCTGGCTATTGTTGACCCTGGTGTTGGGAGTAGTAGGAGGGCCATTCTAATCAAGACACGCAACTACATTCTAGTTGGACCTGACAACGGTCTACTCTCGCTCCTGGCATTGGAAGACGGCATTCAAGAAGTGTATGATGTTGGTGGCTCTAAATACAGGCTTGAGAAAGTTTCAGGCACATTCCACGGGAGAGACATCTTCGCCCCTGTAGCCGCATACGCCAGCCTAGGTGTACCCCTCAGTGAGCTAGGGGTTAGAGTTGAGCCGGGTAGCATCCAGGTCATAAATATACCTAGGCCTGTGGTCGAAGGCGATGTTGTAAAAGCCAGGGCGATCTACATCGACGTGTACGGGAACGTTTTAACAAACATCCCCATGACCCTTGTCTCGGAGCTCGGTTGGAGGATTGGGGATACACTAGTGGTGGAGGTGGGGAACACCTTGAAGGAGTGCAGGCTCACAACTAGCTTCAGCCTGGTTGAGGAAGGCGGTTTAGCATGCTACGAGAGTAGCTTCGAATACCTTGAGCTAGGGGTGAATAAAGGAGATGCATCCCGCGAGTTAAATCTCAGCCCTGACGACGAGGTTACATTAAAACGTGCCCGATTAGGTCGCTAGTCTCATCATTCACATACGACGAACTCTTAAACCCGTGGGTTTCCCCGAGGCAATTACCTGATGAATAGCTGTGAATATTTTTGAATACGTGATTATCGCCTCGGGGTTCCCCCGCTTGGCTCGGGTTTTCACTGCTTCACTGCGGGGGCTATCAGGGCTCCACGTAACCCGTGAGCCCCTCATCCGATGTAGAGCCTTGAGAGCGAGGTTCCATGACGCTACAACATCTCTCGACGTAACAGTGTTTCCTGGCTCGACGAACCTGTAGTTTATAAACCTCAGTAGCTTCCCGTTAAGCGGCGTTTTTGATGTTCCGCGTGGATCCACGTAGACTACTCGGAGACCCTCCATCAGCGCCTTGTACTCTGCGTAGGACTGTATCCTCCGGTAGCACCAGAGCTGAGTCTCCCAGGACAGCTTCTCACCGCTATTGCTATTTTCTCTTAGTTTCCTCAAGTCCTCGAATGCTATCAAGGCGTTGTATTCTCCAGCTACCTCGACTATACGCTTCGCCACGTAGTGTGCTGTGTCTACGAGTATGTTCCTAGCTCTTCTAAGCCACCTACTCCTAGCTCGCCTAATCCATTCCAGGAGCCTCCAGCTCTTGGGACACCTCCTCTGCAAGCCCTCAGAGAGCTTCTTGAGGTGCAACACCCTCCTAAGACCTCTAAACGGTATCACGCCCATTTAGACTAGGTTTCCGTCTAAGTCGATGACTGTGTAGGTTACGTTGTTGAAGTTTATGTCTACCCCCATGACCGCTCTAGGCTCTTTAAGCAATACCTTTTTGTTGAATGTCAAGTAGACCAGTATCCTACCGCTCTTATAGCTCACTAATACCTCTCCTAGTCTCCAAGAGTCGCCTAGGTGCTTAATCAAGGTAGCCATACCACTTTAACCTCAGCTCGACCCACCTGTCTTGCAGTACCGCTATTTTGAGGGTTTCGTTGAAGTCTATTTTGTAGTCTAGCGGGTGTATTCTAGCCGTCAGCTTCTCGAGCACTGGTCTAGAGCCGTCATTCTTCTTAACAGCTTTAACTACCTCCCGGGCGTGTTTATAGATTTCCGATACGTGGTGTGCTCTAAAACCCAGCTTTCTCAGTCTACTATAGAATACTCTGTGTAGAGTCTTATTAGACGGTATTCCATCCAAACCCCATATCTCATCCACTACTAGCTGGACTGCGCCCCGGTACGCCTTCAAGAGCTCGACTAGGAGACCCTCGTCCCCCTCAGGGGTGACCGCCTCAACCCGAGCGGTCACGGTAACCCTCACAGAGAGGCTCAGCGAGACACCACTACTTAATTATTGTAGACAGTCTTATAAGTGTTTTTGAACAGTATTCCTATTGGTGTGAGAATGAGCCAAGTATACGTGTTCGAGGCTAAAGTAGTAAGGTTCTCGAAGAACAGGTACATTATCTACCCACCAAGAGAATACCAGCTAAAACTAGAGAAGTTCCACGGGAGAAAAATCAAGGTAATAACGGTCATAGAGAGCGGATAACAAGGTATTCACAGCTATCTACAAGTATTCACAGTTATTTCGGATCGGTCACAGGCTTACACTTCGTCCACGGAGACTTGGATGTCTCTGTGAATTATCGGTGGGATTCGGCCCATTTAAACGGGGTTTTTCCTCGAGGCTTGGCCCGCACAGGCTCATAGCAAAGACCCCCTCGCTCAGAAGTTACCGTAAACGAGATCAAAGCTCTCAAACCTGGCTCACAGCCATCAATCATGAAACAACAATATTAACAATCATTTTTTCCTACCCTCATCGGCCGTTAGGTCAGAGATATTATCCTGGTTAAATTATATGCCAACTTGGTGCGTAAAGTTTGCTACGTAAGTCTATATAGGTGTACTACGTGACCCGCCTCGAGGAGTATGAATATCTATTAGAGAGGTCCAGAAGATTCCTTGCCACAGCTGAGCTGCAAATAGACAAAGGTTTCTACGACCTGGCACTCTTCAGCTTGGAGCAAGCGCTCCAATTATACTTGAAAGCAGTGGTCTTAAGGCTCGGCGTCGACTATCCGAGAACCCATAGTGTCAGGAAACTGTTGGAACTGGTATACAAGCTGACGGGGTCTGACGAAGTTGAGAAATTCTTTTCTAACTACGCTATCGAGCTTGGCGTACTAGAAGACGCGTATATAACATCAAGGTACATTCCCAGAGAATACACGAAAGAGGAAGCTAAAAGATTACTAGGAGTAGTACGGGAAGTGATCGAGGTTGTCAATAGATCTATTAGTCGAGGAAGCCATTAAAAGGCGTAAAATATTCGAAAACTTGGGTTTACATCTAGCGAGAATAGTCGAGGTTATCAAGAGATTAGATCCTGAAGCCGAGGTATACTTGTTTGGGAGTGTTGCGGAAGGTAAATACCTCCTCTCGAGCGACATAGATGTGCTGGTAGTCACAGTGCTAAACCCGGGGTTAGTACTGGCGGAACTTTGGAGGAACGGTGTGGAAGAGCCTTTTGAAGTACACGTGGTTGACCACCATCATCTAGAATTATATAAGAAAAGATCCAGGCTGATCAGAATTGATGAGCCGGGCCAAATCTCAAGTTAAACCTATTCTCCCCCACTACTGTCGCACGAATTCACTAGTGGATCTCTACCCTCATATATCCAGGATTCTTAAACCAAGGCGTTTGAGGTGTAAACCCTAGACACGTTTAAGCGTCCGCATTTAGCTTAAGGATCCCCATTTATAATGCGAGTTTCAGATAGGAATATTGAGTGATGAGCTCGGGCGTTCTACGACCCCTGGGATGAAGTTGGTTTTGAGTGCTGAGTCAAAAAATGCCGGGTTTAGGCTAGCTCTCTGAGCCGCCCTCCGCTCCCCTATACGGGCATATCTTCCTGAAGGGACAGTAACGGCACTCCCATGCATACCTCGGGTGTTTCTCGTCTCGTAGTAGACTAGCCAGCTCCCCCTCGACGTCGAGACGGATTGGGCGAACAGTGTACTCAAACATTTTATCGTGCGATATGTAAAGAAGGTATCCTGTGGGGGAGTCCAGAAGGTTAAGGTAGATGTTTAGCTGTTGAACATGGTGCTCGTAGGGCTCCCCCTGGAAGCTTTTAACAGATTTTATCTCGAGAACTTCCCTTGTTTCAGGGTGGAAGGCGTCCACGCGCCCCTTCAACACGTAGACTCTCCCATTCAATTCAACGTGCTTCTCAAGCTGGAACTCTGGCTTGAAGCCGTATTCCATTATAATACTCTCGATCCCTGCGTGAATTAAATTGCCCATTATAGCCGACGGCTCGAAACCTATAGAGAGCTCCGGGTATAGTTTCCTTAGGTGGTATTTGTGGTGGCATGAGACGAGGTCGGTTACATAGACTATAGATGGATCCGCTAGCTCGCTTAACCTACTTGTCTGCTCGCTCATAAACTTCTTGTATAAGATCTGTAGAATCCTCCCTCCAGAAACGGATAGTACCGCCCCGCTATCTTGAACCGGCAATTCAAGACACCTTGCTTCTCTCAATGAGTAGTTCCAAATAAGTTTTCTCCACATATCCGTCAAACCAGCTGTTCTCCTCAACCATCTTAATAAGCCATCCCGGTATCTCGCCTTCAATTTCAATGAACAAGCCTAAACCCTCGACATCATCGATAGAAATGTTTAAACCGCTACCCCTCATGATAACCCTCTTCTTCCTCACAACAAATTTATCGTCGAACCCTATTCTCTTCAATATCTCTGCAATTACCTTTCCTTGCTCACTGGTCAACTCGGCTTCGATCTCGAGCCTGGATTTAACCACGCCCTCAATTAGTCGAGGGCCCTTGTAAGTTAAATAATATCCGACTCCGCTATCGCATCTCCTGAATCTAAGCCTTAAAGCCTCATCTGTTAAACGTAGGTCGCGGCATGGATGTGTAAAATAGTGGTCCTCCTCGTAGCACGAGTCACTTGGTACAAACCCTATGCTCTTGAACCATTCAACAACCGATCCACTGTCCCCTCGAATTCTAATTTTAACCTCTCTCTCAATCAACGCCCAAACCTCTTTAACGCTTGCTCGTAAACAGCCCTGTTAACCATCTCGTTCAACCTCATTATATTCCTTGGCGTGATGCTGTTAGAGTACTCTCTCGCCACGCCGGTCAACCCTTCCAAGAAAGCTCTGAACCCGTTCTCAAGTCCTCTGGAATACCCTCCCTCCAGGACAATGATGGTAGGCACTCCCACCTCTCTGACAAGAGAGCCAAGCCTGTAGTAGGAGGCCTCGGTTAAATTGAGGTCCGCCAACCCGTCTCCCCTAAAGCCGTCGAAGCCCGCTGAGACCACAAGAGAGTCCGGGTTATACTCCTCGATAATGTTCTCGGCGTAGTCGAGTGCCCGTATATAGGAGTCGTCGCCCGTGTATGGCTGGAAGACCATGTTGACTTTTAGACCGAACCCCTCGCCTTCCCCGATCTCATCGGGGTAACCTGTGTGAGGGTACAATGTGTCTGGATGTTGGTGGAGGTCTAATTGAAGAATACTCTCCTTGTAGAAGATCTCCATGGTACCATTACCGTGATGGACATCGAAATCCAGGATGCCGATTCTTTTAAAACCCCTCCCCCTGAAACCAATTACCGCCGCGCCAGCGTTGTTAAAGAGGCAAAACCCGTTGCTTGAGACACCTCTAGTCCTACCCCTCCTCCCGGCATGGTGTCCTGGCGGGCGGATTATAAGGAAGCGGATATCATTAACCTTTAAAGCCGTTTCGTAGGATAGGTGTAGGGCTTCGAGCGCAAGCTCCACGCTATCATTCGAAATGTAAGTGTCCTCATCTAATAGAAACCGGCCCTTCTTTGAGTACTCGAGCAATCTCTCAATGTACTCCTTGCTGTGGATTAACCCTGCCACGCGGAGTGACTCCTCTAAATCCGCATCAACCCTCGAGAACCCGTACTTCATAAACCCCATCCGAGCTAGGGTCGCAGTTAACACCCTCACTCTATCAGGGTTCTCGGGATGGTTGAACCAGGGCTTGTGTTTTAAACTAGAGTTCTCTTGGATAACCACTTCAACCAAAACGACCGCCCTGAGAGAAGATCGTGTGCCCTAGAGTTAAATTTTTCGCGTTTCACGAGGTGTAGAATAAGGCTTGTTGGAGCGCATCCAAGATATTCTTCTTGTCTACGTCTTTTTCAACTCTCACTATGGCAAGGTTCGGGTGACCGGCTATATCAAAGGCTATCCCCTCGCCTACGAGATATTTCGCGATCCTATACGCCCTCCCCCTCGAGGCCTTTATCACGAGTAGGCTATGATTCTTGTGGGTATCTACGAGGAGCGCTACAGGTGCTTTCAGTATACTCGCCAGCTTAGAGGCTAACGCTGTGGCCCCTCTCTTCTTCCATTTCTTCCTAGCATCGATAAACCTTAGATCCCCTACCTTAACAGCCTCTATAGCTAGAGACATGGCGGTCTCCTTCAACTCATTATCCCTCTTCTCAACAATCTCTCTGACCTTCGACATAACCTGCTCGTCTAACGGCATAGGTAGTGGGGTCGGGTCAGCTAGCCAGTCGACTATTTTAGTCCAGAGGCCCTCATCTCTAACTGCTGTAAGCGCCTTTGACATCAGCTTGGTTAACTCGAATATTTTCATATACTCTGGTGGAACCCTCCTACCCGCATCCATGTACTCGACGGCTGTAGCAAAACTCTCTAAGCGCTTGTGAATCCTCACGCCGTTTCTAGCTAGCTCGTCCATTATTAACCCCACGGTGGGCTTCTTGTGGTCCACGAGCAGGAAGTCGACTACCTTCCTCAACTCATCTTCATGCTGTATGGTTGACAAATGGTGGTCAACGTACATTATTTTCTCTACTCCGAAGTGCTGTTTCAACATCCTTATCACGTTCCCGATGAAAGGCGCGTAGGGTAGGTCGAGGAATACCACTAGGTTGTAGGGTGCAGATATATTGTTTATGATATATCTTATCCTGTCAGGATCCGCCGGTTTTTTCTCCACTATACTCACGTTCCTCAACGGGTACTCGGATAGTTTCTCCTGGGTGTAGACTATTATAGCCGAGGAAACTACGCCGTCTGCATCCCAGTCACCTGCCACCAGAACTCTCTTCGGCTTCTCCATGGCTAGACCCGTAAACAAGCCTTGCCTTTAGTATTGTATTATAACGATTTTTAAAGATGAACTTGTAAACAGGTCAACCAGTTTGGCGGCCGACATATTCAGCAAGCTCCAGGAGATCGGGAGGAATGCGACTAGGGTTGTAAGAGTCGAGGAGTCAAGAGAATTCGCCATCCAAGGTGAGTCCGCTAGGATCAAAGAAGCCTCCCTGGAGGTCAGCGAGCTGGATACTAGTGTATGCCGGGAGACACCGGTTAATAGTACTGTGGGGGTGGACAGTAGTAGCCGAGTGGTTGATACCCCCTACATGTTCATAGCGGTGGCAGCCGCTACAGGCGTTAGCAGGATTGGTTTAAGAGCATACGATATCCCATCACCTTCTTCTCTCCTCTCCCACACAAATAACAAATACATACTAGTTATACCGGAGGTAGAGCCTTTCAATCACCAAGTCCTAGATGAGTTAGGCGTCGAGTACAAGGATCCTTCTTCGAGGCCTTACACGCCGGGCTATAATAAAGCACTAGCTCTAGAAGAGCATCGAGTCAACTTGGAGAACATGATCCTCGGCGAAGTATCGAAATGGGGGGAGATAGTGCTCTTAGACGGGCCACTATTCCTACCCTCACACCCGGTTACTGAGGCTAGAGGTAGTAGCAAGTTAATAGATGTTTACAAGGAGAACTGGGAGGTATTGATGAGGAGGCGCCTAAGTATAGTTGAGAAGATCAACTTGTCTAGCAGGGTCTACGGGGTTGTTAAAAGGTTGCAGTACACACATATCCTCTCGCGGGACGACCCCTTCAATCTCGGGGTCACGAACGTTAGCGACCAAGCATATCTTTCCATATTAACCGAGAGAATCTTCCACGGAAAGCCGAGTAAGCCCATCATTATCGGCCCCATACACGTCTCCAGCGGGTTCAACGCCACCACCGTGGAGAGAACCATGTGGTATCTCAGTATACCGAGACGTCTAACCGGGGGCGGCTTGGGGTCATTCACTTTTTACAGAGTTGAAGAAATCGGGTATAAAAACAGTCTCGAGGATCTCCAGCCGGTGATCTTCGACTCAATATGCTCTGGGACAAGTCTACCGGTAAGCATCCTACTAGCTGACCACAGAGTTAAAAAGCTGAGCGAGGCTATCACGAGGCAAATAGTCCTTGCGGTAGGGGCTACGCGGGAGTCCACCCTACAGTATTTAACCCTATAGATCAAACACTTTATTGCAAGGATGCGTCTAATGAGCGAGAAGATTATTAAAGAGCTGAGCTTAAAGGCTAGCAAGGCTTATGAAACCGCTGTGAAACTAGGCGATGTAATAGGCTATGTTTCTAGGACAAGCCCCTCGCTTATCGACGAGGAGGGGGGTGTGGTGGTTTTCGATGTGGACCCTCTCATCTACTTCGACAAATTCGCCGACATAGCATCGGCTGGGAACTACCTTGCTGTCGTAGACTTGAAGACGGGCCATGTGATAAGCCTCAGAGTGGTATCTGTGGAGAGAAGGGATATCCTAGCCGAGCTCTCACTCCCCGAGGCATACCTGCCCTCGCAATCACCGGAGGTGACAGGCCTGCTGACCAAGACCCGTGTGAGGGCGAAGCCCCTTCTCTCATACGACCCCGACACGAGGTCTGTCAGTATAGCTAACTACGTTGTGGAGCCTCAGAGCCCTGTTATAAAACCGAGGGATGCTGAGACAGCCCAGTGCATGCTGGGGCTCCCAACCAACGGAGTGTTCCTCGGATTCGTAACCTCCGGGGATAGACCGATATTTGACGCCCAAGTACCATTATTCCTCCCCGTGAACGCTTTCTACCAACATATGCTCGTTTTAGGTACAACCGGTAGCGGTAAAACAACTCTTTTAAAGAACATGATAGCATCCATCTACAGCCGTTTCAACACGCCCAGCCTAGAGGAGCCGACGATCATTATCTTAGACCCGAATAAAGACTACGTTACTATCCCCTTGAAACCCGTGTTTCCCGAGGATACAACCTTACAGGATAGACAGCTCGCCGAGTTCTTCTCGATGAAAGCTAGTAGGCCGAGCGGGCTGGTTGTAATTTTACCTGTCACAAGCCTCGTAGCAGAGTCGCGTGCGAAGGGCTCCGAGACATGGGCTAAGGCGTTAAAGGAGATTAGCGAGATGTATATCTCGGACACTTATGCCCCGTTATTCGAGAGATTTGGTTGGGGTTGGAGTATTAAAGAGCTGGTTGTACACGAGGAGCCTGGCAGGTCTCCTTTGAGATTCGTAAGGCTGGTTCTAACAGTTAAATACCCGGATGAAGACTCTTTCACCCTGTACATTATACCCTACAGCTTCAGATTCAGCGACTTCGCGCCCAAAGAATTCGTCGCCTTAAACCCGTATTTCACCAGGCAAGCAAAGGACACTTTATCTAGATTACTCAAGAGATTGGAAGACCTCGGCAACCCGGTTAAAACGATAGTTGATCTCTACGACATGCTGGCTACCGCAAGATACTACCTTGAACACAAGTCGGCTACCACGGGGAAGTGGAGGGGGCTTGTAGAAGTGGTTGAGGAGCTCGCTGTTCACAAGAGTACTCTGGAAAACATTCTAAGGCAACTCGGCTCGCTGATAGACACAGGTGTTTTCGACATCAGCATAGGCGAAACTGGCGGGTTCCTTGTCGAGGCACCTATCTCAGAGATACTTGAGAAACATAGGAGCGTGTTCTCGAGCCTACCTATAGTCGTGGACCTAGACTTCCTTCAAGAGTATTCGCCAGCGGATCCAGAGAAAGTTATCGGTATAGTAGCCTATAGGATCTTGAATAAGGTCTTCGAGTGGAAATTGATTAAGAGCAGGGAGAAGGCGAAGACTCAACCCGTGATGATATTCGTTGATGAAGCACACAGGTTCTTCCCCTCCAAGGGCGGGGGCTCAGAGGATTTCATCGAACACGTCAGCGGGATGATAGACAGGGTTGCGAGACTCGGGCGCAGCAGAGGACTCGGCTTAGTCTTCAGCACCCACAGCCCAACAGATGTCCACGATATAATACTTCAGTTAACCAACACCAAGATAGTCCTCCGCATGGATAAAACACACGTGTCGTCACTCGACATACCAGGCGAGTACAAAGATTTTGTCACCAGGTGTGGGGATAGAGTGGGTGTCTTAAAGAGTCACGTCCTTAGACTCGGGTACGTGTCCTTCAAGACGCCTCTCCCGATAACGGGGCACTACGATTTATCGAGGCTTTGAATCCCTTAAAGCCAGGACCACGTAGATAAACCTGTGCGCGACTGTCTCAAGAGATAGAGCTAGGAATAGGATAAACGTAGCGAAGCCCATGGTGAAGTTTACTGCTAGCAGAACCGCTGTAGCCGTTAGCAGGATTATCCTTTCACCTCTCTCCACCAGTCCCACACCCTCGAGTGAGACCCCCAGCGACTCGGCTCTAGCCCTCGAATAGCTTATTAGTAGCGATGCCACTAAGAGTGAGGTAACAAACCCCCAATCCAACCCGAAATTTACGAGTGAGATTATTAGGAGAACATCTGAAACCCTGTCCAAGAACGAGTCTAGGAAGGCGCCAAGTGGGCTTGCTTTTCCAGTAGCTCTAGCCACAGGGCCGTCCAGCATGTCCATTAAGCCTGAGAAAGCCAGGAGTATCGTGTAGTAGAGGAGTGAGTTTTTGAGAGATGAAAGAAACGCGAGTACCGATAGAAGTAGCCCTGTTATCGTCAAGTGTACGGGTTTAACCCCTAGCTCTCCTAGTCTTCCTCCTAGTTCTTCCACCTTCCTTTTTAGCCTCCTCCTCAGCCTCGCCAGCACGTGTTTCACCACACGTCTTAGAACAAATCTCCCTCATTACTAGAGCGTCTTGTTCTAGAATAGGGCTCTCGCTTATAAAAACGCCCTCGATTCCCAGCTCTGTTAGAACGCTACATACAAGCTTGAAGTCGGGCCCGTACTCTGCCTCCCCTAGTGTATGGTGTTCCCTCTCCCCACCCTTCCCGTACTCTATCTTGGAGAAGTGCATGTGGAGAGGTTTGAGAGCCCAGCTTCCCAGATTTTTCTCTATCTTCTCCACTACAGCCCGCACATCTTCTTCCGAAACGATGAACTTCCCCTCATACCTGGCGTGCAAGTGTGCCCAATCTACCACAGGCCTTGTGCCCTCTACTTTGCTGGATATCTCTATGGTCTCATCTAGATCACCCACCTGTGACGTCTTCCCCGTTGTCTCGGGTCCAAGCCAAACGTTTCTAGCACCGATTGAATCCCTGAACTCAGCCACAACCCTAAGGTTCCCTACCACAGCCGCCACAGCTTCCTCGCGGCTAGGCATATCCTTGTAGTAGCCCGGGTGAAATACTACAACATAGGCTCCCATCCAGTGGGAGGCCAGCACGCTCTGCTTCAACCTCTCAATACTTGCTTCAACCGTCTGCCGGTTTTTACTAGACAAATTGATAAAATAGGGTGCGTGAAGGCTTAATACGATGTTGTTCCGAGATGCCTCCTCGCCGAAAGCCCTCGCCTTCTCCTCGCTTACGTTGACACCTCTAACCGCCTCATACTCCATCGCGTCTAACCCGAGCTCCCTCAGAAACTCCGGTGCTTTCAAGATGTCAGCTGACTTCAAAGAAACGGGTTTGCCGGCTGGCCCGAACCTGAATTTCAAAACACGACACCTGTAACCAAGTATAATATCTCCGCCTCGATTACTTTAAATAAAGTTAAACGAGGTGTCTTCGTGGAGTCCGAGGTAAGGGTTGTAGATGAGAAGACAGTGTTTCAGGGCTTAAGGTTCAGCGTTGTTAGGAGGAGATACCAGTACAAAGAGAGGAGTTTTGCCAGAGATATAGTTCTGTTCCCAGAAAGCTCCGTAGTAGTCCCCTTTCTCACCGAAAGCGAGATAATTTTGATAAGGCAGTTTAGAGCCCCTCTGGGAGGATATATTCTAGAGCTCCCTGCAGGCGTCGTGGATAAAGGGGAGAAGCCTGAAGACACAGCTAGAAGAGAGCTGGTGGAGGAAACGGGCTACTATCCTCGTAAATTAATTAAACTCACAACAGTCTACCCTGTGCCAGGTTACAGCACGGAGATAATGCATATATACGAAGCCGAGGATTTGGAGTTCAAGGGGGCTAGGCCTGAACCCTACGAGTTGATTGAGACTGTAAAGGTCGAATTCCGGGAGGCGTTGAACCAGGTTTTTAGGGGGGAGATAAGGGATGCTAAGAGCGTTATAGGCATAATGATCTCAGGGTTGAAGCGAGGGTTTATTAGAGTTAAATAGCGACTCCTCCGCATTTACTTCCGTAAGAGCGTTAAGGCGAAAACGTACTTGGCAACTAGCTCTAACGCTACTATAGCATCCATGGCTTCCTCAACGCTTCTACCCCACGAAAAAACGCCGTGCTTAGGCACTACGACGGTTCTAGCACCCGAAGCTAATTTGTTCGAGACTTCTTCCGCTAACTCGATGCTCCCGGGTTCATGTGGCTCGGCGATATCCACTTTCCCCACGCTATACTCGACTTCTATCAACCCGGTATCCCACCAACCTTCTTTTCCCCATTTTTTCATTTTCTTGAAACGCTCGGTTAAAGCAAGAGTTAAGGGCGGGTGAGCATGTAGTACAGCCCTAGCTTCACGTATCTTCAGGTAGGTTCGAGCATGCGCGTTCACCTCAATGGAGGGTTTTAACGTACCCTTAATTTCCCCGGTCTCAATGTTGTATATCACTAGATCCTCTACTCGAAGCCATTGTTTAGCCAAGCCACTCGGTGTTATCGCGATATGCTTATCGTCTAAGAGAACACTTCCGTTCCCACCTCTTGTATTTATCAATCCCAGCAGAAATAGCTCTCTCATAGCCCAGACAAGCTTCTCCAACTCACTCTGAGGATTAGAGTTCAATTGTATCGCCTGTGTTCAAATAAGTGACTCGTACTTTATATTCCTTGGATAGAATATCGCCGATTAAACTGCCACTACAGTGTAATGGGTATACCTCTCTTATACCGAGCCTCAAAGCCAGGGCTTCAGCTACTTTTTCAACCACGTTGAAAGGTGCTTGCTCCAAATGGAATCCCCCGACCACGGCCCTAATCCTGAACTTCTTCTCGAGATCGTTTAAAACAACGTCCACACCAGGGTGGAAGCACCCAGAGAACAATATATACTCTCCCACACCCTCACCGGACTCCACGAGCAGGAAATGCTCCCAGGGAGGCCCGTGGTAGGGCCTGGAGACAAAAACCCCTTTCACAATCTCGGTCTCCCTGACCACCTCGACGGGGGTTAACTGTTTCCTCCAAACTTGCTTACCTAAATTCTCTAATGAGCCATAAGGGAGGAAAGCTTTGGTGAAGGGGGATTCCCATCCAACAGCTTCCAGACCCCCTATGTGCGGGGTGTGTGAATGAGAGATAACCACAAAGTCGACTAGGTTCAATGGGAAACCTGCTTGCGTGGAGTTGGAGTATAGGAGGGAAGAGTCGGGGCCTGTGTCGAAGAGCAGGTATTTATCCTCATACTCTATCCCAAGCGCTAGCCCCCTTCTGGAATAGAAACCCCTCCTAGCTCCTCTACCCCCCGATAATACGTAGACACGCGTGCTTAAACACCCCATTTACAATTCGATATTATTTAAATTGGGTGATGTAGATAACCAAGGCGGCTCTACTTTACACTGGCGGCAAAGACTCTTCTATGGCTCTAATAAAAGCTCTTGAAAACGGTTTCAAGGTGGTATCATTGGTCTCGATTCAACCACTCTACGATTATTCGATGTTGTATCATAGACCATTATTCAGTGCCGTAAGCCTTCAGGCATATTCCCTAGGAATACCGCTTGAGAGTATTAGCGTAGCGAACGAGAACATGGAAAAAGACGCTTTAGAGAAAATCCTAGAGAGGGTGAAAGCAAGGTATGGTATTACACACGTGGTGACAGGGGGTATCGGGAGCAGGTTCCAGAAGAGGGCGTTCGAGGAGATTTCTAGAAAAATAGGTCTGGAAACATACTCGCCTCTATGGGGGTTGAACCAGGAGGAGTACCTCTACATGTTGCTAGATAGTGGGATTAAGTTTATGATCATCTCTATAACAACGATGGGGCTACCGCATAGACTACTAGGTAAAGTCCTGGATAGAGAGGATGTCGATACGATCATCAGGTTTTCGAGGAAGTATGGTTTCAACCCATCCTTCGAGGGAGGGGAGGCAGAGACATTTGTCGTAGACATGCCGTTATTCAAGTACGCGCTGAGAGTGGAGGGGGCGCCCAGGATTTTAAGCGAGTACGAGGCTCACTTCGAAATTAGAAAAATATCGTTGTGTAGGAAAACTTCTTCTTAGACCTCACTTTTTCGTACTCAGGTAAACGGCAACAGTGTCTGCGAGGTGCTGTGGTTTTGTATACCATTTATCGTACTTTAACTCCTTGTTCTCGACGCTGAGGACAACGTAGTCTCCCTCATCTTTCACCACTGCTTTAACAGCACCTCCTACCAGCACGGAGGTGATATTTGCCCCCTTGTCCTGGAAACTTACTCCGCGAACCTTGCTCGCCAGCTGGATTTTAAATTGTTTTATGTACTCGCTCACCTTAACCACCTACTCGTAGAATTATGAAAATCTTAGACTCTTTTATAAATACCTCGATCTAATCGATCTAATAGGTTACACCGAGTAACGCGTATCTGTCTGGTTTTTTATCGCAATGGCTCTCGAATTCGCTTAGGGGCGGTAGTTGTAAAGGCGACTCAACGACTTCCCCCAGCAGGCTTCTGCCATAATTCGACTCAAGCTTCTCAGCGCATTCCCGGCTCCCATCCCACGGTGCTATTATGAGACCTTTCTCTGATCTAGGCTTAACATGAGGGATCACCGTTAGCTTTGACAGGTAATCTAGGGCCCTTGCTTTAAGAGATTCATCAATCCTAACCCAAGTTTCTTTCAGAGCCTCCACGATTCTTTCAAAAGGCACTGTCAACCTTTCCAACGTATCTCTCCTCACTATTGTAACAGTTCTACTAGCCAGCTCCCTCCTACCCACTTCAATACGTGTAGGAACACCCTTCAGCTCCCAGTAGTAGTATTTCCAGCCTGGGGAGTGCTCGGTGTCTAAGTCCAAGTGTGCTCTCACACCACTCTCCCTTAGAACCCCTAGGATTCTCTTGGAGTACTCCACGACATCCTCCTCACCCTCCCTGTAGATGGGCACTATCACCACTTGTACGGGTGCTATAACAGGGGGGAAGAAGAGGCCTCTCTCATCCCCGTGGACAGCTATCACAGCACCTAGAACTCTCTCGCTTACACCGTAACATGTCTGGAAAATATGCTTGTACTGCCCATCACTATCGAGGAACTTAATATCGAAAGCCTTTGAGAATCTCTGGCCCAGATTGATCACACTACCCAGTTCAAGGCCTTTCCCATCAGGGGCTACCGTGATGAAATCATAGTTGTACTCTGCACCCGCAAAGGTATCCCATGGGGGTGTCTTCACTATAAAGTACGGGAGTAGGAGTCTGTCAAAGAACTGCTTGTATATCGTTAAAGCCTCTCTGATCTGAGCTTCAGCTTCCTCTCTTGTAGCATGTGCCGTGTGGGCCTCAATAAACCCCATTATCTCTCTGACCCTTAGGATAGGGTGGGTCATCTTAGTCTCATAGCGGAAGACATTAACCACCTGATACATTTTGAGCGGCAGGTCTTTTCTCCCCTTGATCCACAAATTCCACATATAGTACATGACGGTCTCGCTTGTGGGTCTCACGAAGAGCCGCTCATTAAACTTCTTGCTCATAGTTCCTTCAACAACAAAGGTTTCTCCACCAAAGCCCTCGAGGAAATCCTTCTCCCTCGAGAAAACTGATTCTGGTATGAGCGTTGGAAAATACGCCTCCTGGTGGCCTGTCCCCTCAAGCAGTTCAACCAGGATTCTCTGAGCCAATCTTAGGGCTTTCAAGCCGTAAGGTCTCCACACAATCATTCCTTTAAGGGGGTATCTTACATCAACTATGTCAGCATCTCGTAGAATGCTGTGATACCACTCCGGGAAGTCGCTGAATTTATCTATCCTCGACAAAGCATACACCTTGACCCTATCTTAATGAATTCGTGAACTTTAAATAGCTTTCAACAAGCCTGTGACTGATCTCCAATATTGTTTTATTGATACCCGTAGCCCTGTGTTCTCCGTACTGCTAAGAGAGGTCTACACGATTACTGGTGTGAGAGGCCCGAATTTATTCTAACCCTGCTCATCTACAGTAACTCGATATCTCAGAGGTATCGTTGAAATGATGGGACCGGGGACCTCGAGAGATGTCTCTTGAGATTAGTGTAGCCACCTCAGTTAAGCAACTCAAACCTCAACACCGAGAATCCTGGCTACTACTTTATTCGACTTCGCTAGGTGAAGCCTGACCCGATGCTTAAACACCTCGCGTAGAACCCTGGCTACAGTATCCCTTGTATACTCGTCGACGTAAACATCTATCAGAGGGCCGTCATCCAAGTCCTCTACTAGGAAACCACCATAGTTGTTTCTCTCGATCGCCTCGATCGCTTTCAATATAGTGTTTAGGTCTTCGAGTAAACCATAATTGATCTCTAGCTTCGGCTTATAGGATATTATCGTTGGGGAAAACTCCTGGAGCACGCTCGCCCTCCTCCTAAACCCCTTAACGGAATTTAGCATTAACATGATTTTGCCAGCGAGATATCGTGCCTCGGACTCAGCGTATGATGTCAACATGTTTGAGACGGGTTCTAAGTCGTAGTCTTCTAGTTTGGAAAGACACGAGACTAGCCTCATGGATACATCTACCAGGTTGACTACAGTGTTCTCGATGTGTGAACCCTCTTGATGATCGAGGTGGCCTCTCATTAAATGCTCGGGCTGGTTGTGCAGGGCGACGGAGGGCACCCCGCGGTGTAAATAGCTGTATGAATCGAGGTAGGGTAGGAAGCGTAAACCCTCATCCACCACGCCGGCACCTTTCACTTCCTTCACGCATTTAAAGAGGAATGGATGGTATGAAGCCCTCAACGTGCTCCCGGTTAAGTTGTCTATCGTAATGTTAGCTACGACCTTGTCAATATGCCCCTTTGACTCTAGGGTCTCAGTGAAGAACCTGCTACCCCACGACCAGTACCAGGAGGGCAGTATCGGTGAGCCGAACTCTCTTGCTGTGAAGCTGATTATGGTAACATTAGCTGTATTCCCCGCATCCCTGAGCCTCCTAGCCAGGCCTAGTAGGGCTTCTAAACCTATTAGATCATCGTATACACCATTAAACCAGTGGTCGTGGTGAGCGGATGCGTGCACCTCCAGTTCCCCTCTACCATTGACCCCCGCCACCAATGTCCTACCAACAGCGTCTCTAACGAGCCTGGCTCTCCCATAAATGCGTATTCTACAGCCCGATGCTGTTTGAAGCAACTCCCTTACATCGCTCTTTCTAGCGGAGACCACTGGAATAGGGAAGGGGGATCCTGTATGAAGGGAGAGACTACTTGAACCCGAGACCACCTCCCTTTTATAGGAGTCGGATAAAGGGTCGTATATTATAACCGCCTTCAACCTTCCGTCTGAAAGCCTCTGGAGAACTCTATTGAGAATGAGCCCCCATCCTCTCACCCCCAGAAGGAGAACTGGTTCCTCAACCAACAATGCTTGCCTAATACTGGTGACCAGCCTTCCCTCAACCTCGAAATCTACGCCAGGTGGTAGAATAGAGCATTTGAAAACCCTTTCGTTAGCTTCGATCAGACACTCCTCCTCAACCCATGAAACCACGGGTGTATCAAAAGTCTTAACCCAGTCCGCCACCTCCTTAAACATATCTCCAAGGGCTTTAACGGCTCTTTCTTCCCGCCTAGAACCTGAGACGATCTCTTCCTCGAAAATCCCCCGACCTATTACTGATAACTCCATAGGAGCACCATTCAAATTAATAGAGTTCTTCACCGTAATTAAAATCGGTGAAATAGGGATTGGTGAAAGTCCTGAGGGTTGTTGTGAAAGATGTGGATAAGCTTATAGAAGATTTCAAGAAGAACGGCTTCAATGTTGAAGAAGCTCCCTCGACTGTGCTAGCAGATGAGAGCGAGGTTACGACATTGAAAATACTGAAGGACAATACTACACACGGGTATGCGGTTGTACACTTCATAACACCTTATTACCGAGTTGAATTAAGCCAGCCTAAGAGCGATGAAGATTACTTAAAGGCCCTCCTACGAGTTAAATACAGTGGGGAGAAATGGAGGATACCTGTCAACGATGTAGCCGTAATCTCGTTTACCGATGAGCTTGAAACAACTCTTGCGAACTACCGAGACGAGTACCCTACCGTCGATGGCGAAAACCTTGTAAGCGAGTATAGGAAGAGGAACCCCGAGTACCATGCCGTACTCAAGCT
>Ga0081473_120044_pt1 | contig 21516 bp, 23 predicted proteins | sample CisSprmetagenome_FD_70977 | JGI IMG/M metagenome (GOLD analysis project Ga0081473, IMG submission 70977) | Hypoxic/sulfidic aquatic microbial communities from Cistern Spring, Yellowstone National Park, USA v2 (version 2) | ecosystem: Environmental > Aquatic > Thermal springs > Hot (42-90C) >...
CTGTTGTGCCTACGATGAGTACGTGCTCATAGAGCGAGTGTATTGGTAGCCTAATGTCTACGTCCTCAACAACCTCACCACCACTGTACAACCTACCAACCAGGACGCCCTCACTCGGTAGCTGGAGCATCCTCATGAGGACCTCCCTCCTAGGCTTGAACACTATGCTCAATGGGTCAATCGGTGTGTGCACGGTGTTTGGCTCGCAATTCTCGAAACCATCCATTGGACACTCGGTGAGTAGTTCTAAGACTACCTTGGCAGAGTTTACGATACCCGTATAATCATTTGACGGTTCAAGAGGTGGCATTGTGTTTTTGAATCCTGCCGCATGGTATCTTTGTGTCTCAACGACCTTGCCGAGTATTATCATTTCATGAATTATAGACGCAACACCAAGATAACTGCCTATTTTAATTTTGTTTCTCATGTAATCCTCAAAGGGTATAAGGACAGCGATCCTAGTGCTCTTATTACCCACAGACACTATGTCAGAATCTGAAACACTACCAACAATCGTCTCTGCGTACTTACCGATCCTCTCTTTAATCCTCCTGATTTTCTCATTAACTTCCTTAAATACATCATTAGTCATACTCATCTGAATCACCTCTCGCCAGATCACTTGCAATTCTTAAGAATTCAAGCTCTGTATCATAATCAAACGCTATGTCCATGGCCTTCATAATACCACCTAATGTCAAGAACATTCGCTTTGTAAAATACTTGGCATAGCGATCAACAGTGTTTATGATCCTCGGTATGCCTTTTTCTTCAATTGTATGCGCCAGCCAAAAGACCAAGGTCTCTATGGTGTCTCTGAACTTGTTGTTATTGTACATACTACCCAACGTCTCAACCCTAATAGCCTTGGGACCAAGCCCACTGTAGATAAACCAAAATATACGTTCAGGCAGTGTGAAGCTCCTTATATCCTTACTCGCCCCCTTACCATATACTTGCTTGAGTGGCCCTATTAATAATACGTCGGTAGCACCGTAAGCCGTCTTCTTGCCAATTTCTTGTATGACTAATGCATCGTTACAATAGTCCAAATCTACATTGAGTTTTTCGCCCACACTCTCGCTCAATATGTTTATTGTGTCCTTGTTACACAATCTCTTTGAGGTCTCAATCCTCTTTACAACGCCGATTATTGGTATTCCTCGTTCTTCGAGCTTATTTAACGACTCAATCCTTCTCCTGGTTAGCCCCTCTATATACTTGATACGTTGTACATCTAAGTAGAGTGGCCCGTCTAGAATAATTGAATACCCGCTTCCAAGCTTGTTGGCTAATTTCTCAACAGCCCAATTTTCTAGGCTTGACCTGACATCTTCGCTTATGTTCTCATCACGTGCTGATTCATCGAAAAACACATTGCTATTCTCGAATTTAACCTTAACATACTGATTCAACACCTCATCCTCTTCTATCTTTCTCAGGTTTTCCACAGATTGTTTAACGCCCAGAAATTCTTTCTTCTCCATCAAACGTGGCTGCGGATAGAACCACACTGCTGTTTCAAACCCATACACGGCAACGCTTGCTACGAAGAGTTTAAACTTCGGCGAACCGAGTTTTCTCGATGAACCATCAAGAGCAACTAATTGCGTATCAATATCACTGATTTTCACACTACGGGCGTGGGTTATCCCTACCTTTTCTATCGGTTCTGTTATGAATACTGTGTCGTTTTCGCCCCCATCCTCATACACCTCACTGGGCTTCAAACCACCATTAATCTGCCTCAATTGATTTAATAAACGGTTATACACTAAAGTAAGGGGAATACCACTTGGGTCATTGTCCATGTACTTGGCGCCTATCTGCATCGTTTGTGTACTTACTAAAAAAATATTTAAAACTAACGCCCACGACAATGTACATGCAAACATGCATAGCTGTACTGTAAAGCATAGGCATTATTCATACTTTTCGTGTCACCCATTAGTACAAATTCTACGAATGCAACTCTGTACCCACTGGCGTAAAACTTATCATAAATGGGTGACACGGTCTTACGGCTTTTTACGACTACCACTGCAGTGCTGGTTGTGAATTAAGTGCCTATGTGGGGTATGTGGGATCTGCATTAGGGTGCATCTGCTCCCTCGATAATGCAGATACCGTGAACGCAGATGCCCGATTACGCGGATAACGGCAGGTAGCATGTGCCGCTCCCATCCGCAGATACCCATGCATGCGCATAATTGGGCATGCGCGTAAACGTCACTTAAGAGTCCGCACCTCACTGCAGTGGCTTCCGTGGACATTTTCTACCACGCTCTCCGTGACTCACCCACCACGCTTATTTTGACTAATTCCTACCCCTATGTGCATTACTTTTGCCTAACTGGTTGATTGGGTGCTAGTAAACGATGGGGTTCGTGCCTGCCGAGTCTATAGCTTTGCAAAACGATTTATGGGTTTCTCGCAAACGAGGGGTTCAACCACGATTGAGAACCCCGTTTGACTATAACAGGCTTAGAAACTTAATCACCAGGGTTTGCCGTACACTCATAAAACGGCGATGAAATGATAAATGCACGAGGGTGTTCTTAAAAAGTGCACACAAGGGGGGTTAAGGGGGTCTCTCCAGTTAAAATAACTCAGGAACTGAACACCGCCACGGGCATCATCAAATAAATAAATTATTTATTTATTGATTACGATCCTATATATTTCATGGTTATATGATTTATTGACGTCTTTAATGACATATCATATAGACATCCTGTGTTCTACAAGTGTCGTGCTTTGAAAAAGGGTTTCAGACAAAATAAGATAAGGGTTGAAAAAAGTTCTATACTATATAGGGGGCTGGGTTAACTCCCCCCAGAGTGCGTGATCTTTCATGCTAAACTCGGTAAGCGATGTTTTACGGAACCCAGGCTTTCGTGGGGTTCGTGCCTTGTTCAATTACCAATTGCATTAACAATTGAACATAAATTCCGTGCATAATATAACCTATATTAGACCTATATTAGGGGTATAGTAGGGTCATATTAGGGGTGTATTAGGGCTATAGTAGCTCTTACTATATCTTATATTAGTGTTATAAGATAGGTATATTAACCCCTACTATAGCGTATATTAGGGGTGTATTAGGTATGGGTTCCGTTAAGGAGCAGGGAGAGGGAGAAAAAGGAGAGAAGGAAGAGAAGGGGAGGAAGTACATACCTGTCCTAATGCGTGCCGAGGAGGCTAGGTACATAGACCACATCAAGGAGAAGCTCCTGTTCATGATCTGCATGAACAAGGAGAAGTGCAGGGAGAAGTACGGCAGGAAAATCACTAAGACGGACATACTCGGCTCCCTAGTCATGATGGCCTTCTTCAACGATGACATACTCATGGAGCTAGCGAAGAGGGTAGCCATATTCGATGAGTACACATACACTGCAGTGATGTCCAGGGTAAAGGAGTACGAGGAGCGAAAGAAAAAGCAGGAGGAGGAAAAGAGGGCTAAGGAGGAGGCGAGCAAGCCTCGTGCGATAACAGTCCAATGCCCAGACCCACAGAAGTGCCTCCAAGAAATGATGGAGGAAGCCAAGGAGTTCCGAAGAATGATGGGACTAGAGGACTAATACCTATTATATTATTACTAAATTAAGCACTAATTTTAAATTCATCATAAAATACGTATCCATGTATGAGTAATTTACATAAAGTCGTGATAGCGAGAGGCAGGTTAGTCAAACAACGCATACGAGGAAGGTACACAATGTACTCCGTAGTCATCCACAAGAGAAAAGGCATACCCACCGACCTAGAGAGTCTCATAGGCAAAGAACTAACAGTGATCTTGGCAGACGAGGGTGGTGAACAATGAGCCTAGTGAACCCCGAAGTAATCGGCTACTTGAACGAGTACATCATGAGGGTTTATGTGAACAACGAGGACGCTAAGAAAGTCATTAGCGAGATGCTGCAACAAGGGAAGTTTAGGAAGTACGAGGTAACCATAATAACGAAGGTGCCGTACCAAAGGCGCGTGCGGTTAATCGCGAGCGACGGCACAAGCTTCATCACGTTCTTTGATTTGTACACAGGGCAAATCAACGAGGGAAAGACCATCACCAACAACCAAAGCACAAAACTCGGCGATGTTGATATCGGTAGGTTGGTGATGAACAATGTGGCGTATAAGTACATATCTCTCGTGCCCATAAACATTGTAGGCAAAGCCACGGTTGTCGGTGTGGAAATGCACATGAAAGCCAAGAAGGGCTTTGTCGAGCCACACATGGTCATTCTCGATGTTGAGCAATCAAACGTGGAGGATACACCGCTGGATAAGGTGTTCCAAGTACTACCGATAGAGGTTGATGCAGACCCCAGGAAGAACCTGAGGGCGATTCTCGATAATTTCGCACCGCAGATAATTGGGCAGGAGCACGCCAAGAAGGCATTACTCCTCACTGCAGTGGGGTCTGGCCCGTATGTGAGCGATGACGTTAGGTTCACAATAAACGGCATCATAATTGGCGAAGCAAGCACAGGCAAGACTGTGCTGGGTCTCGAACTCTGCAGGTCATTGCCGAGGTGCGCATTTGTCGATGCATCCGCAAGCACGGAAGTAACCCTAACAGCAGCCTATGACTCAACACTCAAGGAGATTGTGCTCGGCCCAATGGCTTTGCTTGATGGTGATGCGTATGACTTCGGCGTTGTAATAATAAACGAGGCACAGAACCTAAGGGAACCAGAGCTGCTTCGCTCCGCAATCGAGGAGCAAAGGGTCAGTGTTCACAAGGGTGCTCAGCACATTAATATTAGGACTAGGGTATCAACTGTCCTGCTTATGAACCCAACCATGAACTCTTGGGACGTTTCTAACTTCAGATCCAACTTCCCAAAGCGCTTCGACATACCCTTCCTTTCGAGGTTCGACTACGTAGTCGTTGTTTACCCACCATACAGTGAGGAGGAGATTAAGGAGGTCGCAGGTGCAATCAGGGAGAGACACAGGGGTTTGAGGACTGATTACCCAACCCTGTGGGGCATTATCAAGTACGCAAGGACAATTAACCCAACCGAGGAGAGCGGTGTCGATAAGTACATGGATGAGAAGGTGGTTGAGTTATACAACAAGTACAGGGAGAGGGAGATACCCTTCCTACCCAGGACCATTGAGGCGTTGAACAGGTTGGTCAGGGCATTCGCAAAACTAACCCTGCAGACAAAGATAACGCCTGAATTTGTTGATTTCGTTGTTGATAGCATAATCGATTGGGTAAACATAATGAGCAACCCCGCGTTAGGTATGATAGCGATCGGCAGTGACAAGAAGAACGCGATGTTCTTACTCGAAAAAATCATGAAGACCGACTGCACCAAAGAAACAGGGGGCTGCAGCCTAGCTGACCTGGCGAGGAAGTTCGAGGAAATATTCAACCAAATACCAGGCGGCGAGGAACAACTAAAGCAGCTACTCGACAGGAAAAACCTGGCTAGCGTTAATACGTACGTGGAGTTCCTACTCCATAACCTGTACGAGAACGGGTTCATCTACAAGTGCGGTGTTGATAGGTACTGCGTGGTGAACCAGCGATGACGTGCAGGAAACCCCTCTACATACCAATCGAGACCTACAACTCACTACCCAAGGAAACAAAGGCATTAATCACGAAACTAACGCATGAGGGATGCCTAGCATACGCAACCCGCTGCGTCGAGTATGACCCCAACTGCAACTGCATTAAGTACGGCACGGGTTACTTCCTAACAAACCCAGATGCTGGATCCTTCGAACTACCGATCAGGCACTACACAGTTTCCTATGAAATGAGGGATGAGGACAAGGCAACCCTGTGCGTAGAAACCAAGGACAAGCGCATCTGCATAGACGCAGATCTAACGAAACCAGCCCACATGGAGGAGGAACTGAGGAAGCAAGGCATCGACATCGACTACTCAGACACCAGGTACATCACCAGGGTAATCAAGACAGAGACAGCACAGTGGGAACACCACTGCAGTGACATCACGAAAATCCTAGAACACCTATCCTAACTGCCGTGGATTTTGAGGAGGAAGCTGGTTCAACTCAAGGCACTACTCTCTATGCCGTGGCAACGGCGATGCCCAACTCCCTCGCCCTAGCTCTGCCCTTGGGGTTGGCGTATAGGGGCTTAGCACCAATCCGCTCCAGGTACCTGTCAATCAAAAGCACTAGCTCCCTCTCGTTCATCCAGTGGTTAGCCCTGTTGAGAGCAACGAGGTACTTCATCCTAGCCTCTGCAATGCCCTGGCTAATCCTACCCTGCCTGTAATCACGCTCTATGGACTCCAAGAGACACAATACCTTGTCCCTCCCCTTGTACCTACGGCATTCGGGGTATTTGAGACCACCCATACGTGTTTTTTGAGAAAAACAGGTCAATTTAAGCCTAAACTCACGGGAGCGCCTTTTGTGCGTACTTTGCGATTAACAGCACGGCGATAATCAGGAGTATGGCGACTACTGCGTAGGCGAGGGCCTTGGGTATTGAGGTAGCCACTGCAGTGGGGTATGGAGTAACCACGCCTGTCGCATTGTTCTGCCCAGCCGTGTAGTAACTCGACGGCGTCATGAAGAGCACCACGAGCGCTATGGCGAAGACGCCGAAGACAACCAGGGCGAGCCTACTCGAAGCCCTCATTCCTCACCACCGTGCTTGATAATCACCGCATCGCCGACTGTGACAACCCTCCTCGCCCCGCTGTACTTGGCGAGGAGGGCCTCGCTGATAAGCTCCTTCCTCCTAAGCACGAGCCTATCCCTAGCGTCCTCGCTAAACCTGAGTTTTTCTAGGTAGAGCTGAAGCATCACGTTGAGCTCCAACGTGTCCCACGAGGACTTCAGCGAGTAAACACCCACTGCAGTGAGACCACCGAGCACTGCATCGAGCATCACGGCATCCAGGAAAGCCACATGGAACGAAGTCACGAGCAAGTAAGCAAGCACACCGAGCGCCCCCGCTAAACCAACCCCACTCAACGCCAAACCCAACAAATCCCTAACCATCAAGGGAATAACACATTTGATTTTTAAATAAAGCTATCGCTCGGGCTTTCACTCGCCAATCTCGCTGGCCTCCTCCTCAGCTTCCTCGTATTGTTGTCGTTGTTTCTCTTGTTCTGATGGTGCTGTGAGTATCATGAACACACGAAGCAGTAGGGAGTACCAGCACAGGTACTCGGCGTAGTCCGCATCATAATCGCCATCCTTAGCAGAATCACTCATACACTTCCCAAAGTACTCCTTAATGTCCTCGCCGTAGGCGACCTTAAACCTCTCCCTGAGTCTATCATTATGCTCGGCATTCGCAAGCAAAGCTTTCCCTGCCTCCCTAGCCGTGATAAGCAACATGTGTAAATCAACATCCCTATCAATCCTGGCTTCCATAAGCTTCCCCACTATTCGCCACAATGCGCCAGGCACAACATGTACACTTTTAAGTTTAGGCATTGTCATCACCTTGCACAAACCTCACTGCATCAAGGATTAACTGCTTCTTTCTCTCGTTAATATCACTCTCAAGCCACTCAGGCAGACCGAAGACCGCCTTGATTGGTACAATGTCCTCAAACACCTTCCTCAACTTTGTCGTGTATGAACCATCCTCATTAGGCACAACATGTTTAGTAAACCTCTCATAGAGGAAGAGGTTCCCGTACTTCCTAACACTTATGTACTCACTCATGTGTTTGACATACTCAGGTATCAACGTTGGTGACGTCGCCGTCATAACAATCACCGAAGAACCAAGCCTGGCAATCCTCATTATCTCCCTGAAAGCCAGGTACGCCCTACGCCACTTTCCGCCCATGCCGAACACGCTTTTTGTAACGAGGTCGTCCATGAACAAGACCTTCCTCCTAACACCGTCCTCCACCAAAAGCTTTGGCACGTCATTTATGAGCCTCTCTAGGTCAGTAATCCCCGTATAATATGCCCAGCGAAACTCCCTATCAATGGGGTCAGGCTCTCCGCAGTACTTGCACATACACAACTCACCATACTTAGACTCAAGGACTTTGATGCATTGGTCTAGGTTGAAGAACCCCTCGTTACTGCACAGCATCTTGATTATACCAGTCTTCAATGCGTAATACGCATAACTAGTCTTGCCGTACCCAGGCTTCCCCACAATAACCACAGAAAGGAAGGTACCCCTACCACCACTGTTAGCTAAAGCACTGTAAACGCGGCTAGCCAGGTACGATTTCTCCCAATACCACTTAAGCACATCGTAGGACTTTTTATCCACAAAGCTCTCAACCAGCAACCGAGCTATATACCTTACGGTTGTACAGAACCAAATAAAACCGTGGAATTCAAGTAATAAATAAAAATATGCCTAGACCTGGAGCCAGCCGTATGCCTGGGCGAATCCGTACTCTGCGTCCACGTCATACTCGCACTTAATTGTTGGTCTCACGCACTTAATCACGACCTGCCTATACACCTTCTCCCTCTCCCTAATGTCGTTAATGTTCTTGGATTTTTCAAACTCTGCAATGATGTTCTCGGCACAGGCACTCACTGCAGTGAATATTGACTCCGCAACGTTGGGCCCGATAGCGGTTATCGGCAAGCCAGCGTTCTGCATGCACTTCAAAAGCTTCGCCTTGTGCCTATGCCAATAAATGTGGGGCGGAGGTATTAACTGCTCAATGCAGTCGTAAACGATTGAGTAAAGCTCCTCGAGGAACCTCCTGGGCTCAAGCAGTCCTGGTGGGACTTTCCTAACATCGCCAGGGGCAGGCTCCGCAAGCAGGTTGTTAAGCTCCGCAAGGCATGCCTCGTACTCTCTGTCAATCCTCGTGTACCTAACGCTTACCTGGGACACGCCATTCATGTACTAAGCCTTAAATAAATCCTTATTGCTCGTTAATTAGATGTACATCGAAGACAGGAGGAAGGACGTGATAAGTGCTGGGACTATTGTTGCTTTGATAATAGCCCTGGTGTTCCTGGGCACATGGCTCTTCAAGGCATTGACAATACCGGCACAAGGCATCTACAACGGCACCCAGTTGGTTGGGAACTCAATTAGTCAGTACGTGAACACGTCAGACCCATGGTCCAACCTGTTCAACGCCATGGCTGGGAACATCGGCTCGCCAATGACGCAATTGAGCCAGTGGTTGGGTAACAAGACGGTGGTTGCTGTCATAGTGAGTATAGGCATAATAGTCATTGCACTTGAGGTCTATACACGCAGGGAGGCCTACTAGTTTTAGGCTTATATATCGCTCAAGTGGTTAATCACTCGCTATGCCTTTCCTACTAATGGTGCCAGGGAGGTATGGCATTCCCTACTATGGACCACCACGCTTCATACTCCTGCTAGCACAGCCAGAGCACTTGAGGCCAGGGCAGATACCGCAGAGACCGCCGCAGATACAGGTCATTCGTGCCGAGGAGATGCCACTGCAGATGTGGCGGGAAATAGCACTGCCGCCCCAGTTCGTCCCAGCTACGGCATTAACACCTGTCCCACCAACGGCGATACCGACCGCCCCACCATTCATAGTCCAGGGCGTCTTAGACTTAAATAACCCAGCATCGAGGTGGTACTAATGCCTGTCTTCAACCCGTTCCAACCCTGGACCTACCAACCGAAGCCGAGTAGGAAAGCCCCTATTGAGGGTCCACACCCACCAATCATTGGGAAGCCAATCAAGGGCCCACCGCTCCCTAAGTCAGTCATTGAGGAGATACTGAAGGAGTTATTTACGGTACCCAAGCCAACGCCTGCACCAGCACCTAGGCAAGCAAATGCGCCTACACCCCAACCACCAACGCCTCCTACGCCACCGTCACCACCGTCTCCACCAACCCGTGTAGCACCGCCAATCGAGACCGAGGTTCAACCACCGACGCCCATGACGGCTACACCCACCACGCCAGTCACCGCACAGCCGACGCCACCGCCGTTTATTATTGAGACCGAGCTAGGTCTAACCCCACCTCCGACCATACCCAGCATCCCACCGCACATACTCCTCAACCTACCCGAGCTGATATTAACACCCGAGGAGCTCGCTAGGCTATTGAGGAGGCCACGCCTGGTAGTGCCAGCCTGAGGTGTTGCGGCGTGATGATCATTAACAGAGACACCGGCGGTAGGATAGGGATTCAGAGGCCGCCGAAGACAACAACGGCGGGAGGCACAGGAGGCGGTAAGCCACCTACACCACCACCTACTGCTGATCCCGCTATGGCTCCGGCGAGACCTGGCTCGCCCATGCTTGAGGGTGTCGCGCCGACGGTGGGTGGTTTGAAGACGGCCGTAGACACAACCCCACCCGCACCATCACCTACACCGTCTGGTGGTGCTGGTACAGGTGGTTCAGTGACGGGTGGTGGCTCTACACCGAGTACCAACACGGCTATCCAAAACACGGCTTTGTCAATGGCTCAGGGTGTAATTAGTAACTATAGCAGGCACGGTCTCGCCTACGGACCTGGGATTAACTCGGCTGAGTCATTCCTTGCGTACATGAATGCCCTCAAGCAGAGCAACCCATCGCTCTATAGCCAGTTAATGCAGAACCCAACGATTCAGCAAGCCATGCAGTACGCCCAGGCTTACATCAACTATGCGAACTCAATTGTGAACTGGCACGTGAACCCGAACCCAACCATGACAACCCAGCAGTTCGCAGTCACGACAGCCAACAACCTGATAGCCCAAATCAATCAGAACATGCAGTCGGGGAATTACCAACAAGCCCTACAATACGCCCAGGAGCTGAAGGCATTAGCCCAGCAGTACAACCTGCCAGTAAACACCCAGTCACTGAACACCCTGATTAATGAATTAACAATACTGAGCCAACTCCCGCAACCACCCAACATCCAATTCACTAGACCAGCCCCACAAGCATTGCGAGCCCTGGGTGTTTCCAGCACTGATGCCTACGCATTCATGCAGAACATCTACTACCAAAACGCGTACCAGCAGTGGACGCAGTACTACAACGAACTAATGCAGTTAGCCAACCAAGCACAGTCAATGGGACTCACAGACCTGGCGAATAGGCTGAAGGCACAGGCGAGCGTTGCGAACCAAATTGCGCAGGGGTACCTGGCTAATTACGTGCTCACTAGTCCTAACGTCCAAAACTTCATAAGCACGTACAACCAATACATACAGTTGCTCCAGAGCCAGCCAGACCCCAGTAAAAACCCGCAGGCGTACCTAGCCTGGCTCGGTCAAGTCGTAGCAATGAGCCAGCAGGTCGGCAATGCATGGCAGACCGTGTACCCATTCCTTAGTCAGTATCAAAATATTCCGCAGATACAGCAGTTGATACAGCAGGGGCAGCACGCCCAGCAGGTGTCCCAGCAAGTCATGCAGTACGCAGAGCAACAACAAGCAACCCTGCTATTGTCACCGTCCATACTCAACGTCACACCACAATCCCTAACACAGTTGGGAGGCTTGGGAGGCGTACTCACAGGCAGTGCATTAATGCAGTCCCTAATCCAGCTACCGCCAGGCACGCAGATACAGATACCATACACACCACTAACCACTCAACAAGGACAGAGACAAAACGCATGGTGGTCGAGCCTAGCCAACTGGTACCTGTCCCAGTTACAACTCGCTAGGCAGATGGCAACTAGCAGTAACCCATTGTTGAGAGCACTCGGTGGTGCCTACCTAGGCATCCTCACGCTTGGCTCGGGCGCAGTTGGTTTTGCCGAGAACTTCGGCGCCCTCGCTACTGGGTTCCCAGGCACAATGCTTGTAGGGCTTGCGGAAATGCCGTTGATTGGGACACGAACAACAATGGGACCAAGAAGCCCAGTAACGCAGTTCCTGCTCGGTGTCGGTGTGCCCCTAGCACAAACAGGCGAGTTCCTGCAGTCCTCGGCTAACTGGACCCTACAGCAGGCACAACAGGCGTGGCAAGGGATAGAGCCACAGTGGGAATTCACAATACCACGCTGGGCTACACCGCTTATTGAGGTGTTCTACCCATACATACAGGGGAACAGGTTAATCATATCGCCAAGCACCGCAATCGGAGCCGTCGGTTACAACCTACCGCTCATACTCAGTGGCGTCGGTGCCTTAGGCAGTGCAACAAAGGGCGTCGGGTTGGGCATGGCTGCCGAGGAGACACTGGCTGGCGAATTAACTCCCGAGTTATCAACCAGGCTCGGCATGTGGCTCGCCGAGAGGGCGCCCTGGTTAGGGAATATCCTGCCCAGGCTCGGCCTAACGTCAGAGAAGTTGATAGGGCTCGGTAGCACGCTTGAGCGTGTCGGTGCCGTTGGCAGTCTCATAGACCCGCTGGCCTGGTTAACGAGACTCGGCGGCGAGTTGTTGGCTGGCGGTGGTGAGTTGGCATCAAGGCTCGGCGCCAGGCTTGAGAGGTATGCACTGGGCGGCTTGGCGAGGACGGTTGGGGAAGGAACGCCCGAGTTCTACATGCTCCCGAGGTACATGCAGTACGCCACGGCCCTAAGGAACATTGGGCTGACGTTACTGGGTGCAACAGGCAGTACATTGGCTAGGGTTGGCGGTTTAGCACAAGTCATTGGGAGGCCACTGGCAACAGCGTTCCCAATGCCCTGGGAGTACTACACCTACAGGCAGCTCTTTGGCGAGGTGGGGCCGCTCGGTGAAGCTGTCATGCCTTACACGAGACCCCTGACGCAGGAACTCATGGACTGGCTTAGGGACGTTAGGTACTCGCCGTTTAGGTTCTCATTCCCGCTCGTCATAGCAAGCCCAGAGGTGTTTGCTCCGTACACGCTTGGTGCCAGGGCTGTGGGCAGGACAGTGTTCGAGGGTGGTGCGGGCACCATCACGGGCATTGAGAGGTTCGGTTGGGAGATACCCATCGTGTATGAGTTGCCCGACGGCTCAAGGACTGGCGTTACGTTGGTTGCCAGGGTGAGCGAGGACGGAAGCACTGCAGTGCTGACCGTGCCAACAATCGAGGGAGGTAGGGTCAGGTGGGTGCAAATGACCGTGCCGGCGAATAGGCTGGAACAAACCGTTAGGGACATTGCACAGAGGTTGGCTGTCCAACTAAGGCTGCCTCCTGGCGCCACGCCGATATTCAACATAGAGCCACTCTACCTGTTTAGGATAGGGACTAACTTGCCTGGCATCCCCGAGCTAACGGCTTTCCTAACCCCGCAACAGATTAGGCAGTACAGGTTGTTGGTTGGGGCTTCCCAGGCATTCATGCCTAACGAGCTTGCTGAAATGCTTGGTTTGACGGCAAACGCAAACCAGGTAGAGGCAATTAGGAATGCCTACTACACACTACTCGCTAGCCTATTGGGTCAGCCACCAGAGGTTCTTGAGAGTAACCCGCAGTTGCTGTTAGGTTTAGGCGGTGGCTTAGCCACACAGTACATGCGTGGGCTTAGCCCAACCCTGGTTAGCGACATCATGAGCAGGACGGGCAGGACGCCCGCATCACTGTTCTACGAGTGGTTCCAGAACGTGTTGCCATACATACAGCAAGCACAGAGGAACATCATAGCGCCTGGCGTGGGCATATTCGAACTAACCAGTGGCGTGGCACCGTTCGGCAGGGTGTACGTGCCCTACGCCTTCGGCCTCGCCGAGGTGCCGATAGGCACAAGATTGCTCACCGAAACACTGCCTGGCAGTGAGTTAGTAGGCACAGGAGCACTGCTCAAGACGCCCGAGGGCTTGGTAGTGCCTGGGGCGGGGCAGTTGCTGGGGCTATCACCGACGCAGTTGATGGGTAGGCTAACACTCCTTAACATAGACCCATACGCCCTGATGGCTATGCTATCCCAAACACAACAGCAGCTAGAGAGGTTGGGCATCACGTATTTGCCGTTTAGGGCAGTGACGGAGTTCGGCACACCACTCTACACGAGGGCAGGAACAATAGCAAGCACCAACCTGCTCGCCGACTGGGTTAGAGCACTCATGAATGCACCGTACGAGTTAATACCACCAGCGAGGCTTGGTGAGCTAGGCACAATGGAGCTTTACCCATACATTGCGAGGCTCACGCCTGGGGAAGCCGAGGCTCTTGCCGAATCTGCCACAGCAACTAGGGGAGTACCCACGGGTGCTGCTGGCATAATGGCTCTACCGCAGGGCGTTGCGGTGGGTAGAGCAACACCACTCACGCTTGAGGACTTGCTAAGCAGTGTGGAGACCACTGGGGCTGGTAGGTACCTATCCGCACTGGTTGGTCTTAGGCTCGCCGAGGAGGCTGGTGCAACGCCGATTGCGGAGTTAATACCAGAGCTAGCAAGGGTTGGTGCTAGGGCGGTGGCGCCAGGCATTGCGGAGTTACAGAGGCAGAGGAGGCCTGTCCTGCCCACAGTACCAGGTATGCCGCAGGTCGAGTTGCCCTGGTTCCTACCGCCAGGGCTTAGGCAGTGGGGTGGTAATTTATTGACGTTCAGCTGGTACGCCCCAGGTAGGATAAACATATCGCCACCAGGCGTGCTTGGGTTGTTGAGGGCTTTGTATCCCACGGGCACGCAGGCAGGCACTAGGCAGTACTACACACAAGTAAGCACGCCAACCCTCAACCCACCAACAATAGCACCACCGCTACTCCCACCAATAACAATACAGGGGCAGACCACCACGGGGACTGGGCAGGAAAACCCGCCAATAAACCCACCCACTACCGCCACACCAATCCCACCAACGGCAACACCACCAATCCCACCATTCCTGATACCCCTACTGTGGTTCCCATCAACAATGCCTAGTCAGTACCCACTACCCACCGAGCTAGCCAGACCTGGAGCCATGCGTGAAATACTTGTGCTATGAAGTATGTTGCTTATCCCACCTACTTTTTCAAAATCAATCCCGTGAATATGAAACTCCCTAGTACTAGAGCAGAATTGCGAGAACCGTGAAACAAAATCCCACGCCTTAACCAATAGCTTTATTAATAAATAGTAATAGGTAATTAACAATGGGGCTGGGTAAAGTGATTGGCTTGGGAATCGCATTCATAATACTACTGTTAGCGACCATAAACGGCATCATTGATGGTTTCGCCTACATGGCACAAGGCGCACCAATACTATTCCTAGTTGGGTACTACGGCGCCGCCGCAATCTTTGTTTTAATTACCTATTTCGTGGGTAGGAGGTTCGTTAGGGCGGTTAGGCAGTACAGGGCTTCGCGGAAGCCACTGCAGTGAGGGTTGTTGGTTTTAAACCAGCCTTTAAACCCCTTGTTTGGTTAGGGCTTTAAGCCTCTTCTTTGCCTTAACCACCCGATGCCTAGGCAATCCCTAGCCAGGGCTTTGGTAATCACTGCAGTGCTGGTGCTGGTTGCCATCGCCTACTCGGCACTGGCGACCACCTGGGTTGTTTGGGTACCCAAGCAAACATCCGCTGGCACGACCGCCACCTTCGGCAATTACTGGGGCGGTGCCTCGTTCATGTACAGCACGCAGTCCGTGACCTGGATAACCCCGCCAATGGGCACATTCGGCACGGCAACATACGACCAGGTACAGAACTACCTAGGCAGTTCAGGCGCCGCCCTGTGGGTTGAGTTCTCAAGTTATACAACGAGTTCTAGTTACATGTATCAGGGCACGGTGACGGCAACAGCCACAGTAGCAATAGGAAGTCATGCTTCCTTCTCTTCCTCCTACCAAGGCTTCGCGGCTTTCGCCGTGATTTACGTCTCCTCGGAGAAGTGTGGGCAGTTGTACTTCCATGCCGACGTGAAGAACACGGCATCCTCAACAGGGACATTCTACGGCACCTACATGTTTGGGAATGCAACGTGGTTCTACGTGACGTTTTACTCAGCAAGCGTTGCCAGCGGTTCTTGGTTCACCCCAGCCGTTTCGGGACCAAACACCTGTTTAAGCCCTGGCTACTACCTCTACGCGGCTACGGTTTACTCAACCGTGGCTGTAAACAACCCAGGCACTGCCCAGATCTCGATTGGAACAACGAGTGAGGGCACGAGCACAGTGCCTGGCACGCAGTACGCACTCAAGATATCCCCAGCCAGCGGCGACGTGATGGTGTTTCCCTGGACAACCTCGGCAAGCCCCTACGTCAAGTTGTTGTTCACGCAGTCCGTCGTGAACACCGCTGGCTCCTCAACGGCAGGCTCGTTCAACGTGACCGTGAGTGGCAACACGTACTCGGTCAGCAACGCCTACACGCTCCTGTACTTCAGTGACTTGGCAACGAATACCTTCCCGAGCGGGCAGGTAACGCCCACGAACTGCCCAACAAACGTGTATGCCTTGTCCACGACCACGTCAAGCTCAGTAACGGAGGTACTCAGTTGCCAATCCCTGAGTTCCCCATCCAGCGGCGTCGCGGTCTACCCTGGGGACTATGCTAAGTACACGACCAACACTACGTCATTCATTGCGTACCTGGCAAGCACTGGGGCATCCACAAGCGTGCCGATTACCTTCTCGTACACTGACTCCGCAGGCAATACGTACTCCACAACCATATCCACAACTAATGCGACGTTTTACATAACAAGCTTCTCCGTGTCATTCCCATACGGCGTCTACCTCAATGCCTCCTCAATTGTCACAAACAGCGGCAACACGTATTATGTGCCAGCCGCACCGCAGAACTACGTCATTGTTGATTACGTATACAAAAGCGTTGTTACGTTCCCGCTCTACAACGCAACCTTCGTGAACGGGGCGGGCAGTACAGGCACGTTCAACATAAACGTAAACGGTGTATCAACAAGTGCGAACGGGTTCTCGTGGAACATGAATAACCCGCCGAATACCATTATCTACTTCACGGGCATTGATGGTTACACCTACGCCTTCAACCCAGCCTGGGTTCAGAACTTCGGCATAACGCAGGCTTTGGTGGGTAGTAGCATCTACTTTGTGCCGACGGTGATTGGGGAAACACTCACAAGCACTAACCTGGCGTTTGTGAGCCAGGGCGTTTGGCTCAACGAGACCACCGTGAACAACTCGTTCATGACTTACTACCCGTTGCCGAGCTTCATTAACTTCCTGAGTACGCCGATTTTCATGTACGTGAACGGCACGACAAGCCCCAGGTACTTGGTGCCCGCCCTGGCTATCATAAACAATAACTTGCAGCAGTACACCGTGCAGTACATGAACATCACGGCTTGGTCTAACAACGGTGCATTGATGGGCGTGGCAATAATCCAGACGCCGTTCTCGTTCATTGGTTTCGTAAGCAACGGGAGCCTAACCCCGATTTGGATTCTCCTTAACAGCACCGTGGGTGTGCCACCCATACTCTTTAGCTACTACCCACAGATCCGCTACCTATTGATGCCTGACACGGCGTCTGTCCCGTACACTTTGATTACAATTTATGCGAACGTCCCATCCCAGCTATTCAACTCATGGAGCGGTAACCTGGTGTTCGGCGTAGCCCAGGCAATGAGTAATGGGTATTATGCGCTGGTGTCAGGAGGCTTCTACGCACCACCACCAACACAGTTCTCCCTATACGTACCCACGTACTTACTTAACAAGCTAGCACAGTTGTTCCTAGCTAGCTACCCGCTTTCTAGCACCTGCACCATGCTAGAGGTGTTAAGTAACCCCCTGGAGACAACGATTTGCCAGGGCATTAGCCAGGTCGTGAATATTAATTTAGGCAACACACAGGTGGGCAAGCCAGCATTCGGCGACGTCGCAGGCGCATTCAACATAGCACCACTCACCACAAGCCTCACCCTGGAGCAAGTCATTGCTATTAATGCGGCGACCGCGGCTTTGGTGATTTTGTTCGTAAAGAAGCACCAGTCACTGCCGGCAGGCTTGATGTTGGGCGGAGCAGTCGCCCTCGCCCTGGGCATATTCTTCTGGCTAGAGATGGAGATAGGGATAGGGATACTACTGTTCGTTGCGGGGGCGGCATTGGCAGCAACGCACAGGTCGCAGTGACCGTGACAAGTGCCTCCGTTTTTTACCCTTTTAAATACCCACTAGGCATCATTCCTTGACCAGGTATGAATCCCCTAACCAAGCTAGGGGTGTGGTTGGAGGCGTTGGTAGTCGCAATAATCGCTAGGGTAAGGGGCACAATCAAGTCCGTGGTGGGCGCCATAAGGAGGTACGTTGTGCTACAAATCAAGGCGTGGAAGACCGTAGCCTACAAACTCGGTTGGGCGCCCGCATTCCTCGTTGGTGGCTACGCCTTTGTTCCACTGCCTGGGATGTTCCTGCCAATCAGGATGAGTGAGAGACCAACACTGAGGAGTAGCATTGCTGACTACGTGAACCTAATCATAGGGTTGTTCATAGCCACGTTGATAGGCGGCATACTCTACTACATACTCTCGCAAATGAACAGCTCGAACGTCACAATACCAGGCAACGTAAACGTCCTGAAGTACGTCTTCAACTTCAACAGCATAATTGGTCTGTTGTTCGCAATGGTCATTGTCGTGATAGCCACAGTACTAATAATCAGGTACCTAAGGCACACGCAGGAGGGCTGGGAGTAACAACCGCAACCGCAGTTAAAACCCACCTCAAAATCAACCTTTTATTTCTCCTTTTTCCCTTGCATCCTTGGTATGAGCCTGTTCAGGCGTGAGGTGAACCCCACTGCAGTGACGCAGGGCGTCGTGGCTAGGGAGGCGCAGCGTGTCAGGAGGAATGTTGATAAGATATTCGAGAGGTGCAGGAAGGCTAACTCGGTGAGCGAGTTCTTTGCTTGTATTGACTCCGCACCACCGCCTGCCCGTGACGTGGCTAGGACAATTGTGCTGAATGCACTGCAGGCAATGGGCTTCCAATACGGCAGTTGGGAAGAGGCTAGACGGGACGCAAGGAATATTCCTTATTACTACCTAATGAGGACCTTGGGGATGCAGGCATGAGGCTGGGCAGGAGGGGCGTGCAAGCCCTGGTGATTGTTAAATCCGCATTATTCCTGGTGCTAGGCGTCCTCATTGGTTTAATCGGCATATCGGTCCTGGGCATGTTGTCTGAACCACACCACTTTGCCTGTGTTTACCTAAACGCAACCACAGGGAGTGGCGGGTCCATACTCATAATGGGTACGGGTAACCAGACGCTTGTGGTTAAAAACAGTGTCTATGCGGCAGTAATTAAGGTAGGTGGTGTGATAGTGTTCCCCATCACAATTAACGAGCCACCCCACACCAGGGTGGTTGTCCTATCCACCAGGTGTAACCCATACCTCCAGGTCTCGCTTGTTTTCCCCAACGGCACGGCAATCTATGGACAGCCACGACCAATTAACGACCAATAGTTTTTTAACTAATAATTAAGACACTGCAGTGATGGCAAAAAGCAGGGAGAGGGAGCGTAGCGGTGGTGTTCTTGAGAACGTCATTGTGCACGACGTATCACAACGCACTATCCACGAGATAGTCCCTAATAAGTTTTACGAAGAGCCACCGCAAGGGTCAATATTCGCCGAGCTTGACGCATTAATTAAGCAGGCAACGCCTCCGCAGTTCCTCGACATGCCGATCAACCTGTCTGCCGTGAACAGCAACATACTGTATGAGAACTACAGGCAGTTGGTCACCGTGAGGCTGGATGCCTTGAATATCCACATTAACGACAAGATCAAGGAGCTTGAGGCAACCGAAGACCCAGCCAAGGCTTCGGCGTTGTTCAGGAAGACGCGTGACTTGATACGCTACGGTGCGGAGTACGTGATAATGCGATCACTATTTGATGTGCAAGCACTGTTCACGCACGCTTCCACGTTTCCAATGAACGCATTGACGTGGGCAATGAAGTACGGGAAGTTGCCGATAACGGGCAGGAGGCCCGAGTTGCAACAACAGAGACAGGTTGAGGAGGCGACCACCACTGCAGTGGGGGGTGGTAGGTGATGGCTGGCCCAACGCCACCAGCCACGCCTGTGACCGCCCACACGGCAAACCCAGTATGGGGCGCACTTGCGTCGATGGCGTCGATTTTCGTGCCAGTCATAATCGCACTGGTCTTCCTATTCGCAGTGTTCATAGCCATTAGGATAGCGACGAGGAGGAGGGCTAAGGAGGGTAGGGTGCAGGCAATAATCCTACTGCCCGGTGGTAGGGGCACTAGGATCAATGTCTCGGACTCTCTGGGGCCGGTGAGGGTTGCTGTGAAGGGTGGTAGGCAGATCGTGTTCATGCCCCAGCAAGGGCACGAGATCTACATGGATGATGGCTCGATCTTGTACATAGGCTTTGGTGTCCCCTTGATTTCCGCCACAGAGTCCAAGCTCCTGGCGTCCACGAGTGCACCGCCGACCGTGTTGATTGACAGCGGTTTGGCATCCATGGTGGCCTACCAAAGCAAGTCCGCCCATGTCGAGGCTAAGGCGCCGATTGATGACATTGTGGACAGGCTGTGGGGTGAGTATGGGAGGGAAGCCAAGGCCGAGTTCCACGAGCCGATTACCGGCGTGACTTTCTCGGTCTCGCTGGACCTGAAGTCCCTCGAGGCTTCCTTGCTCTCGATGTTTATGTCATCCATTGACAAGTTGATCAATGTGGCGTTCATACTCACTGACATGAACACGTCATTCACCAAGTGGCTAAACAACATGCTGAGGACTGCGGCGCAGAAGTACGGCTTCTGGTTAATGCTCCCGCTAATCATTGTGATAGCCATCATCATCGCGCTATCGACACTGCACCTGTGAGGTGGTTGCCCGTGGGGCATCCGTCAAAAACTGGCAGAAAAACCACGTGTTTCTCCGTGGAGCCTCTCACGGAACCCTTACGGTGGGGGTTCACGGTGGGTTCTTGGTTAAGCCAGGGAAGGGTTCACGGGCTTTCCCACGAGTTTGGCAGAATCGTGGGGTGGTGGGTGTATGAGCAGTGACTGGGTTAGTATAAAGATTAGGAACAGCACTCACAACATGATTAAGTCCCTGTCCGAGAAGACGGGCTTGCCTATCTACACAATAATTGACCAGGCAGTCACACAGTACGCAACGTCTATGAACCACATGGAGGATAACGAGTGCGGTGGTTCATGCGTCAAGTTCCTGCTCACTGCCTTGAATGACGTGATTGCGAGACCGTGGGACTACAGGGACTACATACTCAAGCCTGTGCACATCACCAGCGGTGGTGTTGGCTTCACAACAGTGCCTCTACCGCCTCATGTTGCCGAGGTGCGTTTGAAACTCACTAGTGAGTCGCTTAAGGCGTTGTTCCTTGCCACGAGCAATGTCCTGGAGAAGACAGCGGAGAATTGCGCGGTGGCTGTTCTTAGGAATATTCAGAATGTAGCGAGGGCGAGGGCTTGCCTGCCTGGGCTTAGCCTGCAGATCAAGTATTGGGAGGTTAAGTACGGCACATTACGTGTCATTTTGCTCGTGCCCCTGGGCGAGAAGAAGCTAGCGAGGCTAAAGCAGTCAGGTTTGTTGAAAGGTGGTGGCAAGTGATTTGTGACTCGGTCACCGTCAAGTGCAGGGTGAAGTGGGTTAGGGATTCCGAGTCCATGGAGGAGCTTGTCCTGTCCATGCTCAAGGAGCGGGATGGTGCGTATGTTGGGGACACAATAGAGATAGCAGATG
>Ga0081473_154275_pt1 | contig 21460 bp, 21 predicted proteins | sample CisSprmetagenome_FD_70977 | JGI IMG/M metagenome (GOLD analysis project Ga0081473, IMG submission 70977) | Hypoxic/sulfidic aquatic microbial communities from Cistern Spring, Yellowstone National Park, USA v2 (version 2) | ecosystem: Environmental > Aquatic > Thermal springs > Hot (42-90C) >...
ATTTTTCATAAACGATTTTTTCTGTTTTATTAAAATCTACAGGCTCGTGCTTTTTATATTGTTCAAGTCTTAACTTATTAACTTCGTTCCAGCAATCAACGAATGACTTTCCGAGAACCGTTAGTTTAGCTTTTGTTTCTTTTCCTGCAATGATGCGCATCGTGTTTGATCGACGCAAGCTTTCTGTTAATTTATCCTATTAAAAAATATAAATACTTAAGCCTTTTTCATGAGAAAACACGTTAGCAAAATATTTCAGCATCCCGCCTCTAGAAGAGGCGAGGCTTTCAGATGTAAGACAGAAGGTTTGGAAAATATAGAGGGGCAAGGGTGTGAGTGAGCAGGTCGAAACCTGCTGAGTTAGCGAATGAAACCAGCGTTGTAACAAGCTCTTTAAACTATATTGGAACATCTTTTTGCTTTATCTCAACAGGCTTAGAAGCTACAGATGCATTTGCTTCCAGGCCAAAATATTTCTGGATCTGTTGAAAGGCTTCATCTTTCTTTCCATTCTTTTCAAGCCATCTTATTGATTCTGGCATCTTGTACTACGCTATAAAAAGCGCTAAAACGGTTATCAGCACTATTATGTCCGTCATTTCTTTGCTAAAGAGAGGGGTAGACGAAAATGAGAGAAAGCTCACTGCAGAAAGGAGGACGTTGGTAAGCGTTAACTTTTTAAACGGTTTTAAAATTTTTGATTTTGTACTTAACTTTTATAATCCAGCTGCGATAACTATACGTGCGGTAAAATGATACTAGGCAGGGAGAAGATCCTAGAACTGATCAGGAACAGAGAAATAGTGATTGACCCTTTTGATGAAAAGAACGTGGGAGCTGCTTCAATAGACCTGACCCTCGGGAACGTTTTCAGGACATTCAAGAAGTCGATGAAGGTTGTTGAGATAAAGGAAGAAACCGACTACAAGGAATTCACGAGTCTCATTACTTTAAACGACGGTTACATGATGCTCACTCCTGGGGAGCTTGTTCACGGGATAACAAGGGAGAGAGTGAGGCTCCCTCCTTACATATCGGGGAGGATTGAAGGGAGGTCCAGGTTCGCGAGGCTTGGACTTCTGGTTCATATCAGCAGTGGCTTCGTCGCGCCGGGGTCAGATGGAAAGATCGTTCTTGAAATAGCCAACCTTTCCCCGAGCCCGCTTGCGATTTTTCCAGGGACAAAGATATGCCAGCTCATACTTGAAGAAGTCAACCCTCCGGCTGAGTACAACGGGAGGTTTAAGGGACAGGAGTTCCCATGAGCTTTGACGCGGTGATCGTTGGAGCCGGGATACTCGGGTCATCTGTTGCTTATTTTGCATCGGAAAACGGCCTGAAAGTTGCTGTAATAGAAAAAGAAAAGGAGCCCGGAGTTCACTCGACCTACAGGAACACGGGAGTTGTGCACAGGCCCTTTTACCTGAACCCTGATAGGAGGAAGGCTTCGGCTTTTGCCGCCGCAAGATCATACCCTTTTCTGAAGATGTTCGTTAAGGAAAAAGGGTTGTACTGGAACCAGCTGGGGACGCTGGAGGTTTCAACAGACGATCAAGGCGCAGGCGTCATCAGAAATTATGAAAGATGGGCAAGGGAAAACGGCATGGAAGAGTCAGAGTACCTGATCCTCGATGAAAAAGAAATCAGCACGATAGAGCCTAGCGTAAAGGGGAAGCTAGCCTTTCTCAGCAAGACAGACGCGGTCGTGAACTTCAAGCAGATATCCGAAAAGATGATGGAGCTTTCCGAAGGCAGGGGCGCGAGAGTTTTTTACGGTTGCAGGACCGTGAGCGTTAATCCTGATGGCGAAGTTGTATACTCGTGTGACGGATCTGAAAAGAAAATTTCGGGAAGATCGGTGATAGTCGTTGCTGGGGGTGAGACCTTCAACCTGGCCGTAACGAACGGGTTTAAGGGATACGCTCAGCTTCACTTCAGGGGAGATTACTGGAAGCTTTCAGAGGAAAAGGGAAAGTTTTTCAGAAGGAACATCTACACCGTGCCCAGGTTTCCGAACTTCCCTTTTCTTGATCCTCACATAATAAAGAGGCACACGGGGGGAACAGAGATAGGACCGAACGCCTTTCTTGTTCCTGGACCCTATGATTATGAAGGGACGTTTTCAAAAATTTTAAAGAACGTTCTTGGGAGCGGGGAGGGGCCTTTTCCCATTAAGGCAAAGCTCTTTACTGATGTGGAGTTCATGAAGCTTGTTTTTGCCGATTGGAGAATATCGCTGTTTAAATCCAGTATGATCAAGAAGGTTTCAGAGTTCGCTACAGGGATAACCAGTGGCGATGCGATCGGAAGGGGAATTTCGGGGATAAGACACAACATAATAAATAAAAGCGGCTTCATTTCTGAGCCTTTCTTTTACATAAAAGGGAGAGCCTTGTTTGTGCTCAACTATAACTCGCCAGGAGCAACGGGAAGTCCATGGTACGCTTCAGTAATTCTTACCATTCTTTCAAAAAGGGGAATTCTGAACGCCAATTACAAGAATTTAGTCATTAACGATGAAAGCGAGACTTTTAGCGTAAAAGTTTTGGAATAAATGTGTAATGTAATAAAACTGTTTGTTTGCGATTTTGCTCTTTTCTGACCTCTTCCAGCCAATGAAAGGGCTAAGCTTCTCATCCTTTTTATCAGGCTGAGGTCCTTTTTCTTAAGTAGCTGAGTTTGAAAACTCCTTAAGCATAGATTCAAGGACCTCGCTCCTGCAGACTTCTTGCCTGTTCCCCTTGCAAAGAGCTATAATTTTCAGCACGTAGCTATCCTGGTAAACCTCATCAATAAGTATTTTGTGTTCAACTACCATCGGGCACCTCTCAACAGCGCTTTTAGCTTTCTTTTTTGCGCTGTCCACGTCCATGTTTTTTACAGGAAACCTCACGGTAGTTACTATCTTGTCCCTATAAGTCCTGAACATGGAAGACGAGAGAATTATGTTGTTGGGTATTGCCAAGACAGCGTTTTCGTCGTCAGAGATAAAAGTGTACATAAGCTTGATCTCAAGTATGCTACCTGTGAAACCGTTTATCAGTATATCTTGAGAAAAGAACTTTGGCGGGTACGTTGGAAAAACTGAGCCGAACTGCCAAGTAGCTATAGTAACTCGGTCGCCTATCTTAACAGGCTTTGAGATGAGCAGAGCTAATCCCGCAAAAACGTTTGAAAGCACGGTCTGAGCTGCCAGACCTATTATTATTGACGCAAAGGCCGAGCCGAGAATAACTTAAGAAACATCAACTCCAAAAGAAGCTGCTACGGCTAGGCCTATTATGCCGTACCAGATCAGCGATATTATAAACCTTGTTGTGGCTTTCACCTTTGGGTCATCTATCTTGATCGCCCTGTCGAATATTGGAAGGAAAATTTTGAGGGCTATATAGAGAACAACGACTATTACTACGGCGTTTAAAACTTTAGTGTACTTTAACGGAATTATGGGCACAACAGAAGTAACCACGTATATTACCGCAAGTATAAAAGCTAGAATTATGAATAAAGCGTATATTTTAATTAATAATGATGTCTTAGAGCTCATGCGTATTATTATTAACTTTTATCTTTAAAACGCTTGTTTTTTAAAATTAAATTTGCAAATTTGACCTCCTCACAGCCCTGAGGGGTGATAATTCCCGAGGACAAGGGTTACTCCCATTTAACGGGAACTACTCCGCTATGAAACAGCATAAAAGGTACTTGGGTTTATAAAACATTCATCACCAGTTCAAATTTTAACCGTTAAATTATTATTTCCGTCTACGCTATACTAAAGAAAAGCTGCGAACAGCATCTAACATAATACAGCCCGTTTTCTTAGAAACGCAAATATTGGCGAGCTGAGAAATTGTTCATAGTTAATGTTGAGCCTTGAGGAGAAGGCTTTTGTTGAGGATTGCCCGGCTAGTCCCTTACCTCACATGCTTTTGAATCAGGAAAATAACGTAATGGAGCCAAGTGAACACGGTTTAGAAGCTACGTTATACCTAACAACTGCCTGTAATTTGAGATGTATAACCTGCTATGTGTCTGCAGGGGCTCCGTTGAGAAACGAGCTTTCAGTTGAAGAGTGGTTAAGGATAATCAAAAAACTATCTGATTTGGGAACCAGGTACGTTTACCTGCTCGGGGGTGAGCCCACTCTTCTCGGTAAGGATAAGCTGAGCAAATTGATCAAAGCTTCAAGAGAATATGGCATGGTCACTGGAATGAGCACTAACGGGTATTTTATAAATGAAGAAATGGCCAAAGCCATTCGTAAAGCAGGTATTAACCAGGTTCAGCTCAGCATAGATGGTGCCAGCGCAAGCGTAAATGATGCAATCAGAGGTAAGGGGAGCTTTGAAGCAGCAATAAGGGCAGCTAACGTGCTTAAGAAGGAAGGGATTAACTTTTCAACATCAATGGTCATAACGTCAACGAACTATTTCCAGTCATTCGAGTTTGTCAAGATGAGTGAATCGTTGGGCGCTAGCGCAGCAACGCTTATTGTTGCCCAGCCGTTTGGGAACGCTACAAACAAAATTATTCCAACAAGGTCTGAGGTTCAGGAAGCATATGATCTTTTAAAATACTATAAGCCAAAGATAAAACTCATACTAAATGGGTTCAGGTTTTACCTAAAAGATTTTTTTCAAATAGGCCTTAAACTTGACAGAACATTAAATAAATCCAAAAAGGATGCATCAGTTTGCCAGGCTGGCAAAAGCAGGTTTGTAATAAATTCAAATGGCGATGTATATGGGTGTGAACTACTTATGGAACCTGCTTTTAAGGAAGGGAACGCACTGAAGGATATCTTGAATGATATTTGGAATAATGGTTTTAGCGCTTTTCGGAGAAGAAATTCCAGCAAGATTTATGGTTGTGATTCATGTCCATTCTCTAAAATTTGCAACTCAGGATGCCCAGCTAGAGCATATCGTTTTTATGGAAGCTTTAATCACAAGGATCCGCTGTGCCCCATTTCTACATATAAGTAAACGAACGCCCTGGCCGGGAACCTTTCATTCAGATACTTTTTCCCTCTCATTGCTTTTTAAATTGCACAAAGCAAAATAAAAAACTTTTGGTCAAAATCGCGTTTAAAAATACAATGAGATAACAAAAGCACAAAACATTTAACAAATTTTTTATCTATTGTTAAGGAGTGGATAGTTTGCTATTGATTAATTTTCTGGTTATGAACAATCTTCTCCAAAGTATTCATTTTTATTACCGCTGGATATATCATCATATATAGGGACTTTTTTGACTTTAAGACATAAAGGCTTTGAAGCCGCATTGCCGATAAATTAATAAGCAGCTCACATGGGTAAAACAAAGCTATATGGCATTAAAACAAATATATTATTATTAAGATATTATGAAATGCCATTACCTGCGTTAGTACCGCTGATATGTACCTTAAGATGTGATCAATTTTTTGGTCGGTAAACTCTTATATATTTGCAAGGGTTTCTTATCCAATTATCGTTCTATTGTTTTGCTCCTTTCTCCAGTAGCTGTACCACAACTTCATTTTCCGTAATCAATTTCGCAATTAAAAATCATGCCGCAATATGAAGCTCCTTTATCTAGTTTGGCTAGGTATATTTCTAAAGCTTTTTTGAGTGCTGATTTAGCTTCTCTTGAGCAATTCCTTTATTGGTATGATAGTAAGGGTTGTTAGGATCTAGCTCATTTGCCTTTTCGAATTCCTTTATAGCCTCTTCGTACCTATGCAGATCAAATAGAAGAGCAACTCCTTTTTTGAAATGATAGCCAGGTTCGTTAGGATCTAGCTCAATTGCCTTATTGTATTCCTCTATAGCCTCTTCGTACCTATGCAGCTCACATAGAGCGTTTCCTTTATTGTTATGAACGATAGGGTTGTTAGGATCTCGCTCTATAGCCTTATCGAATTCCTCTATAGCCTCTTCGTACCTATGCAGCTCATGTAGAGCAAGTCCTTTACCAGTATGATAGCCAGGGTTGTTAGGATCTAGCTCAATTGCCTTATTGAATTCCTCTATCGCGTCTTCAAAATCTAACTCTAATGCATAAATTAAGGCCATCCGGTAAACTTGTTTTGGAGAATTACCATGATTAAAGGTTAGAAAACCCATTGATCTCAGTGCCGAAATAAAGGCTTTAACGTATCTTTGAATTACGCCAGAAGAATTTATAGAACTATATAAAATTTCTTTATAATTCATCTCACCTTGTGCTCCTATGTTTGAGAACTCCTTTTCTAACGTATTGATGGCTTTATTATGGAACAAATTCATAAAAGCTATTAATAAAAAGAGATAGAATGGCCTTATTTCACCCTTTGAAATTCTGGAACTTTCTACAGCGACGCTGTTTACTAGGAAACCGATAAGTTCATTGTATGCACCCAGACTTGAAGGTTCAATAAGCGAGTAATCAACTTTTTCCTCTAATATATTAAATCCATAATGAGACTTATCGTTCTTTCTAATTTCACTTTCTACATATCCTATAATAGAAGAAAGAAGGATCGCGTCTGAAAGGTCTAAGGGTCTGATTGAGTTACGATGCTTGAAGAATTCTTTTATGTGATTGTTTAATTTATTCAATACAGGATTATTTGGATACTTATTTATGAAATCTGCAAAACGTCTTTCATAGTTATCTTTTATTTTATCGAAAATTTTCCCCTGTTCTATCACCTTTCTCACAAACCTCAAAAGCTCATCTACTAAAGATCGTGAATCCTCTGATATATCAAGCTTGTTGATTATATTTGATGGATTTCTAGCATCCATTAGGCTGTAAAGTACATCTCTGTACCATGAATGGAGTGAAAGTTTTCTGTCAGAACTTTCGTCCATATAATTGGGTGTATGAATGTCGAGGAAATTTTCAATGTATTCCAGCAGCCTTTGAGGAAATCTTGGATAGTTAGCAACAAGAAAATAAACGAATATTAGTGAGCTGTCTCTCTTTCCCTCCTCAGATAATATCGATAATATCATATTCGCCGTGCCAAGGGGTAAATTGTTTAACACCTCTAAGCTAAATCCCTTCTCCTTAAGCATCTTCACTGCCTCTTTGATATATAGTGGCAAACCTTCAGACTTCTTAGCCAATATTTTAGATGCTTCGTCTAAATCGTCTTGGCTCAAGTTTGGAAATGAATTTCTTAACCTCCTGATCGCCATTTTTTGCAAAATTGATTCAGTGTAATCTACGCGCGATTCATAAACGCTCTTGAAACCTTCTTCCTTTCTAAGCTCATTAAAGCTCGAATCCTTTATGTAAGAGGTCCTTACCGAAATTATTACTCTGGCTAAGGGAGTATTGTTTAAAATAGCTTCCCTTAACTTTTCTCCTAATATTTTATTTGCGATTTTGGGATCTCTTATATCATAAAGCGCGTAAGCATCTAGGTTGCGGAATTTTTGAAATGAAAAATTACTTGGCTCCACGATGTAGTATAATGTGCTCCCCCTATCCAGCAGAGACTTACCTATCATATATAAGAGAGTTGTTTTCCCTGATCCAGCCTCTCCCTCTATAATGCAGACGTGGTCCTTAGAATTGCTTATTATTTCATTAATCTTCTCTTTTACATTGCTGTCATTTTCAGAATTGCCTAGCCCAATTAAATTTTGGTCTTCGTCTTGAACGCCTAACTTATCTTTTAGCATTCTTACGTTTACAATTTTTTCAGCGCCAGTCGAATAGAGTTCTTCCTTCAATCTTTCAATTGTTTCCTTCAAAGATTCAATTTCATCTTTGATGAGCTTTATGCTCTCGTTAATTTGTGACAATTCATTAAGCGATTCCATTATTTTCGGGTATTTAGCTTCAAGGTCCTCCAGTCTTTCTTCAAAGCCCTCAAGTTTATTTTTTACTTCATTTACTTCTTTCTTTACTTCCTCCCATTTATCCATGAAAATATAATTGAGATAAATTTCGCTGGCCCCAGGCTTGAGTTTGTTTTTCTTATCCAGCTTATAGCACAGCATTTTTCTTTCTGAGTCGCTTAGTGAATCCCAGTACTCCTTTAATTGCAGATATTTATCAAGCTGGGTTATCTTTTTTTCTCCCCTATGTTCTAGGTATTCTTTTATTTCAAGAATAATGGAAGCTACGGCAACTAGAGCAAGAGCTGAAGGTGCAGTTATACCCAAAAGATAGGTTATACTAGGTGCAAGTTGCTTTACGTTTTTGTACAAACCCTGAGGTATTAATCTTAGAAGGTTAGGAACTTCTTCTCCTACCTGTGTCATACCAAGCAGAATACCTGCGTCCAAAAGTTTTTCGGTATAATCCTTGACTTCTATTTTTCTATCAAGATCCTTCTTTATTTTGTCAGGTTGCTCATTGTCTGCAAACCTTTTCTGAGTTCTTTCAAAAACATCTTTTAAGAGTTTCAGAGGATAAGTTTCCGTGTTTCTGGGGATTACGAAACCATCTCTTTCAGTCTGTTTAACCAGGTTTAGTATTCTTTCCTTTAAATCATCATCAAACTTCTCTTTATACTTAGATTTTTGAATCAGCTTTTCTAGAAATTCGTAAGCTTCCTTTTTTGAGACTGTGTGATTGACAACATATTTTTCGATGTATTTTTTAAAATCAGTCTGCAGTTCGTTTTTATGTTCTTCTAAATACTCTTCAAGATATACACTAAACGTATATTCAGGAATAAACAACGCCACTTTTTGGCCTTTTCTCAAACCATTCATAATATCTGTAAACGAATTTTTGTCATAGGGATTATACTTATACCTTTCAATAGATAATTTCCTATCCGGCAATCTTGAAAAGTATTTTAGGTACAAAGTTGTCAAACCAGATAACGGGTATCCGACTACAATTATCCCATTTTCTAATTTTTCATTTATCTTTCTCTCAGTTTGTAATTCAATTGTCTCCTCGCCTGTAACTAGACCCATTGATTCCTTCATTTCAATAAGGAAATTAAATGCGTTCAAAACCCTTACATCTGCAATATCTTGAAGGTTGTTTTCCGATAATCGTTTTTCTATCTCTTCTTTGGATTTCTCACTATTTACGATTATGAAATCCTTTTCTTTAATGTTTTCTAACCCTGTCCTGGCTTTAAAATATACGTCCAAAATATCTTCATCAGACAGACTGTATCCAATTAATATGATTCTACGCTTATCAGCATCGGCCTTGAAGGAATCCCAAAGTATTCCCCCCTTTTCCTTAATCTGTCTTTTGTCTTCATTAGTTAGAAGCAATGATTTGCAATCTATTATGCTCCCATATAGCTGGTATATCACTATCCTTTTACTCTCGATCTCCTTCCTTTTCACCACTTCGTTGCCTGAATAAATTGAGATGGCTTTATCTCCAAAAACCTCAGATAATGCTGTATCCCAGTTCGTGGTCGCAATACATATTTGACCTGGCGTTTGACTTTCATCTAACGACTGGGCAGCTTTGGTTATTATATTATAAAACAAGCCAAAGAAATCTTCCATAGAGATGTTAGTTGCAGGATTTCTTTTGCCTTCTAGTATTCTCTTTATTTCAGCGCAGATAACATTTCTGCTTATTCCTTTATTCAGTAGCAAAGATATAAGGCTGTCCAGCCTTATTTCTTCAGCGTCATCAGCACCTTTTTGCAGGAAACCCTTTTCTTCAAAACTTTTCTTTAGCATATCCGCGAGCTCTTTTCCAACCGGCAAACCTATTTCCGATGAAAACCCAGCACCAAGAAAAAACATATATTGTTCCGGATGTTTTTTAAAATCGTCTATTAGATCCCGAATCTCCTTATCTTTGGTTTCCATAATATTATGTTATTTTTAATTTCTCATTAATAAATTTTCTTTATCGGTCGTACCCCCGCAAGTATAAAATTTCACTCTTCCAAGGAAATTTGTTAGGTGCATCATCTGTTTTAATGTCTTAGTGTATGAACAAATAAGGCCCAACAGTAAATTGGCGAGCTGTATAAACTCTGCTCTAAAGCTTTGAAAAATGACCTTGGGATAAATGTTGCACGAGTTGAAGTTCAAGGAAAAGCCATAACAGTGTACTTTTTCAAGAATATTGTTAAAATGAAAATAACTTTAAGCGGACTGGGGCCTCCTGAATAAGAAATTAAATAAGCTAATATGAGGTCCTTTGTTTGAACTATAAACTGAGGGCCAAAATTTGACCCAAAACAAAGCTATATGGCATTAAACCAAAGTTAATCAAAAATAAAAAATCATCAATTATATCTCTATTGTTATGAAATGCAGTACCTGCGGGAGTACTGACTAAACAGCAAAAAATAAATTTTGTTATTTCGCTTTTATTTTAAAGATCTCGGCTTTACTCCTTTCTCCTTCAGGATTTTATAGAACTCAGGAAGCGCAAAAACAAAGCCCACGTGCATGCAGTCGTTTCGCTCGTCAAATTCGCAGAACAAATCAAACTGCCCGTTCTCTTTAATCACGACCCTAACTGGAACTACCCTGTCGTTCTTTGCGTCCTTGATGAATATTGTGTTCTCATTGTTGCTGACAAAGGACATGTACGGGCCGTATTGTCGCATCACTTCGTCCTTTTCAATGTAATCGATTACAACTTTCGAAATGAATGTTGAAATCGGAGGCGGGAATTCTGGATATTTTGATTTGAGATACTCTTCAATCCTCTTTTTATTCTCATTTGAAATAACGATTGATGTATAACCTCTTGCCATTGTATTCTATTAAATATTGCACTTTATAAACTTTATTATAAAAAATATACAAAAAGTCAAAAAATGCTGTAGCGAAAATGTTATATAAAGTGAATAATATATGATTTATATGCAATATAATATTTATAATATTTCTTTGGCATGCGATTATTACCTTGACGGGGGTTTAAAAAGCCCTTTTGCATTATTAAGCATGTCGTACGAAGATCATTCTCCATCACCTCCCGTTCTTACTCCCCGAGAGTACGAGCTTATACACAAGAGAAGACCTTATTACAATCCTAACATTTTATCGAGCTGGAACGACGGAGAGTTTTGGAGGGAGCTTAATTCTTTCTTCACAGACCTTACTGAAATTGAAAAGGAAGTAATTGTGAGGGACGCGAAGAAAGTTTACGGGGCGCTTCCTTTGAAGTTAGCAGTTTCTCTTTACGCTCACGGATATCCTGTCGAGAAGGTCTTGCAATATTTAAGACAAAAAGGAATTGAAATGACGGCTCACAAGCTTTATTCCTTATGTTATCAAAACGGTTTAAAAAAAGCTAGGCGCTCAAAGATCGTTCCCTTTGAAAAAGTTTTGCCAGATGACCTTCTCGAAAGCTCAAAAGATATACAGGACGCGTTGAAAAAAGAGTATTATCAAGAATATGCGAAAGCGCTTCAAGATCCTTCTTTTATGGGAAAGAAAAACCTTACGATCGCTCGGTTGGTTATGAAGCAAGTTTTGAAGAGGTGGAAGATGGCATGAACGAAAACTTAGAGCCTTTTGAATATAAAGAGCTCCCGGTAGAAAGCGTTGAAGCGGACGAAGAAGCGCAAATCAGAGTTTATTACGACGTTTCTGACTTGGTTGAAAGCATTCGCGAAGTAGGACAGTTAATGCCCGGTTACGCATACAAAGACGGGAATAATTACAAAGTTTTTGTAGGCATAAGAAGGCTTCGTGCAGTGAAAGAGCTTTATGAAAAAGAAGGAAAGCCGAGAACATTCAAAGCTTTTGTTTTCGAGAAAAAGCCTAAAAACTTTTATGAACTGATTCGCGAGGAAAACGTGAAGCGTTCAGACTTAACAGCGCTTGATAAATTTCACATAATTTTGAAGTTTCCGTTTGCTGACAAAATTTTGCCCGTGCGCGATGTTCAGCTTCTCAAACCTGTTATTAGGAGTCTTAGTGAAAGTGTTGAAAATGATCTCAAAGAACTTGCTGAAGAAGAACAAAGGGCAAAAGCACATGGATTTAATAACCATCTTTCGCTTGAGGAACTTATATTTCTTTTCAGAGACCTGCAATCTTTAGAAGAACAGAAATTCTTCGCAATTTTCTTCTTAGTCTACCGCATTAGTGTGAAACGCGTTACGGCAGAAAGCTTTAAAGCGTTCGCAATACAAAACGTGTCTATACTCAAGCCTCGAGACCTTAAGATCGCAGGACTCAGCAAAGAGGACGTGGATAAAATTATTGCCATGTATCAAGCACCTCCTTATCTAGCAGAAATAATCAAAGAAGAGTTTGAAGAAAAGAAAGAAGAACCTGAAGAAAAGCTTGAAAAAATAGAAGAAACTCTCTTACCTGAAAGCGCAGAAGAACAACCACTTGAAATAGAAAAACCAGAAGAAGAAACAGAAGAAGTTGAAAAGCTTGAAAGAGAAGAAATGTCTTTTGAAACAAAAGAAGAAGTTCCTTCTGAAATTAGCGAAGAAGAAACAATTATACTCATGCAACATGACGTGGAATACGAAATCATAAATGGGAAAAAATACATGTTTGTGAAAAAAGTGAGTGGCATTCAACCAATTATCGTAGAAGATGAAGAAGAACTACAACTAGAAGGAAAAAAGGTAAGAATAAAGTTCGTGTAAGAAAAAATGCACGCGAAAAACCTCTCTAAAACCGAAATAGACGCAATAAAAATTGTGTTAGCCATTTTGGAAGGGCATGACAGTTTAAACTACATTTCGCGATATACTAATTTGTCTAAACGGCACGTTCAATACTTACTTAGTTCGATTAAAAAAGCAGGGTTGATATACAAAAAAGAGGGGACAAAGCAATGGAGGGTTCGCGTAGACTATTATCGTGTATGGATAAACGCAGAATATGTTTATTATAACGAAAAAGAAAAAGTTACGAACGAGCTTGAGCCTATAAAAGAATTAAAAGAATTAGAAAAGAAACTAGCACACAGACCCTGAAGTTTTTAAATTTCCCACGTGAACACCTGATTATTCCCGATTACACTCACATTGAAAAGTGTTGGAATCGAACCCACATAAGGCACGGCAAAACTTAATTCAACGTTCTCACCAGGGCTTATTTGAGAAACTGAAGCGCCTGTGCTCACGTCTTGCATCGTGAAGCTCGTAATAGTCCAGCTTCCCGCGGTAGGCATGTTCACTACAATAGTGTTAGGCGCGAAAGGATACTGCCCGTAATTGTATAGATAGAGAGTGACTTGAGTGCCCTGTGAGTTCTGCGAAACAGTATAATACACGAGCTGAATCATTGTTGAAGCGCTTATTTGTGCCTGCTGGTTCTGTTTTAATGCGCCTTGAGATGCTGAGTATTCACGAACGAGAAGAGGGTAAACTAAGAAAGAGAACCCCACAATGACAACTACAATCAGAATTATCGCGCCTAACACGTCGCTTACTGCCTTCTTCTTCATGCCTGCTTCACCTCCACTTTTGTTCTAGTAATCGTTTCATTCCCTAGCCGTATTTCTATTTCGTGAACGCCTGTTTCTGTCTTTTCGGGAATGTAATAGATTCGGTATTTCGGGTTTGAAGGAGAAACGAAAACGCTCCCCCTTTCGCGACCGTCCACAAAAAGAGTAATTTGTTCTTGCTTTTCCACGCGAACTTCTCCCGTAAAAGCTATCGGAACGCTAGGTATTGTCGCGAGCATTTCTTCCTGTTTTGCAACTTTCGGAGTTTGAACAGGTACAGGCTTCCGTTCTTTTCCTAAAAAGAAGAAGCGATAAACTAGAGTAAGTTCCCACGGGACGGTATTAGCAGGCGTTCTTGAAAGCATGAAACCTATTAAGAGGAATATGAAGAAAATTAGAAGTTTGAAAGGCATGTACGGAACGAAAATTGCAATCAAAGACCCTATCAGAACAAAAGTAAGAATGAAAGTAAGTTCTCTGACTGAAAAAAGGAAGTCGCCTATCGGTATAGATTTGCTTTCCCACGTGCTTTCAACTCTCCACCACAAAATTTCCTGAGCGTCCATGCACTTTAATGCAAACCTGATTTTTAAAGCAAAAACTCATTCAAAAGACATGAAGCTAAAAACAGAAGGAAACATGCTAGGGGCTTTGATTCTAATACTTATCGTGATAATAGCGAGCGGTGTCGTTGCAGGTTACCTTTTTTTGCGCGGTTCTCAAGTTGAAAGCGGGGCTTCTATATCAATTACTTCGGCTCAAGCTACACCTCTTGTGAACGGGCAAACTTATCTTACAGTTTCGCTCGTGAACACAGGCTCTCCTGGTTACGTTTCGGTAAGCGTTTATTCGGGAGGTTCTCAAGTGTTTTCAGGAGCTTCTAACCCTGTTTTTCTTAACACGGGACAATCGATTACGCTCTCTTACACGATGCCCGTTACTCTTACAGCAGGACAACAAATTACGGTCGTAGCAGGAATTATAACGCCTTCGGGTTCTGCGTCTTCATCCTTAGAGGTGGTCGTAACTTGAAAATGAAAGCTGTATCTTCGGTCTTTATTGCTTTGTTCCTCGTGATCCTCACTTTCGGGACTTTGTTCTCTCTCCTTTACCTTATGCAATACCCGTCGATCCCGCAAACACAACCTCCTCTCGCTTTGAAAGTTTCTTACAACGTTACGACTGGGTACTTCAACATAACGAACGTAGGAGGCTCGATAATTCACGTGCAGAACATTTTCATAAGAGAACCAGACGGCAACACTTACGTTTCGACGTTTCAAACTTCGCTTCTTCAAGGTCAAACAATCCCTATTTTTCTAGGCAAATACTTAGAACAAGGAAGCGTGGTTTCGATTGAAACGAGCGAGGGGGTGAAGACGGTTGTTGTTTCTTAAGCGTGAAAAAGGGGTTGCTGACGTTGTAGGAGCGCTCTTCTTCATAATAATTGTCTTTCTCTCTGCGTTTTCTATCTTGCTCGCGACGGGTTCTTATTTCGCAAACTCTTTCGCTTATCACGAAGCGTTAGAATACGAAGCACAGGTCAATAAGCAAAACATTTCAGTAAGTTACGTTGAAGCTTTGCCTCCTTCTGGACAAAGCGGGATCGTCGTTTTCAATTACGGGATACCTGTAATCATCGAGGACGTCGTTATAGAGCAGAACGGGGCTTTGAGTTTTAAGCACGTGGGCATTACGTTAGGGACGGGACAATATGTTACTTTTCAGACTGGGACTTCTGATTCAGGCGTTCTTACGAACTACGGGAGTCTTTTCATGGCTAATACATCGACGCAATTGATTCCCGTAAGCACTATCGGGTTAGGAGTAGAACTCAATAAACCTGGAGGCGTTTATTACGTTCCAGCAGGCTCGGGCCCTTGGATTGTTTATGCTTCTAAAAGCGCAAGGTGGTACGTGAACGGGAGCGATTGGGGAGTCGGGAAATATTTAATAATTCAACAGATAAACGGTCCCACTACGATTTCTGCAATACGAACCCCTGGATACGGAAACGTTCCTTGACAAGTTTCTATTTTCGAAAAGTAGCTTCACCTTTTTCACGAGAGAACACGTCCGTAAGGGCGGGGTAATTTACGAACTCAAAATGTGATAAAGTGAACGACAAACCTGTCCTTCAGGGTAAAAGGAGGTCAGTCTGCAAGGTTCATTTCGGCCCTGGCGTCGCGCCAGCGTTCCGCGACATCCACAACGTCATCGTTGTTATTACTATTATTAATGGAGACCTCGGTTTCATCATCGAATTTATATCTACTGGGCTCATTGCGGACGATGCTTGATATCTGGACGACCTCGGACGCTGTTTCGATACCTTTCTTATAGCTGGAGGAGGGATCAAGGGTTGAGTGGGCCCTATCAACGTCTTGAATGGCCCGTGCCTCCCCACGGATCTGATCACCTCAAGGAAGTTAGATGTTATGACGCCCACGAGTACCTCAAGCTGCCACACAAACCTTTTTAGTATGGGCGCACATCAAAGTTTATGCCCCAGATAAAGAAACTGAGGATACGCAACCTCCTGACTTACGAGGATTCGGGCTGGATAGAGCTGGGGAGGAGGACTCTGATCGTCGGCCCGAACGGTTCCGGGAAGACGAACATAATCAGGACGCTGCGCCTCATGAGGGCAGCGGTCGGCCTTGAGGAGATCCAGCCGGCCAATGTTATCGACTACCTACACGATCCGAGCAAGCCGTTAGCTGGCATACATCTCGATGTGACGCTTTCAGAAGAGGAGGTTGAGGCCGCATACAACCTGCTCCGCTATTATGTTGAGAATAATAACCCGCAGCTGTACGACTTTGGGGAGCACGCGAGTAAGCTAAAGGAGCTTTTGCTAAACGCGCGCATATCCATGTCATGGATCAGAAAGCAGTATCTCAATCCCTCAGAGCGCATTATGGAGGCGCATCATGAGCTGGAATTCCCAAATCTATATATGGGAGTGCGCCTTGAGGTGAGCTCTGATTTTGAAAGCAGCAAGAAAGATTTGGGATTAGCTTACTACGATCCTGCCTCTTCTTGGGATAAACTTCCGGCCAGTTCTCAAGTGCCTTTAGGGGCGACACCCGCCTGCAATAAGAAGGAGCTGCTACAGAAACTTCTAGATACTCTTAAGGCCTTTGACGGTGAGGAGCGTAAAAAAGAGCTCAAGAAGGTCATGCACGAGTGCGCAGGGGTAGGCCTCATCAATTCTTACACCATTTCTTACGGTATCTTTTACAAGGAGATGGAATCGTCGATCTTAGAAGATATAGAAGATATACTTGAAATGGCCAACATTCCGCGGCTGGCCGGGCACGAAGAATATGGAATGGGCTACCTATTGCTTAGGATCATCCTAGGCGGGTTGCTCTTCGCCGGCTCCGAGAAGCCGTTCTCAGGCGTCAGCAAGTTGGCGGCCCTACGTGGGAGCTTTTATAACGTGGAGCTGGTGATGAATGAGAATTTTAATAAAATACTAGATGAGGTGGGCGCGAGCAGCGTGCGGCTCGATGCCTATCTAAGGAATGTGGAGCCATTCCTAGCGCATCTTAGCCTTTCTAGCGATTCCGTAGAAAGGCAGCGCTTCAAGGAGATATCAGATTGCTTTTCCAAATATTTTAATAATATTATGGAAGTTGAGGTCGCCTCTGAACAGTTTGAAGTGCGGCTACAACCTTGTTCGGCTCTGCTTCAGTCCGAGACCCAGTCACCTATGGACAAAGTCCGGAGTAAGCTCTCAACGGAATCGCAACGTCTCATAAAATTACCATATCATAGGATCTATTTGAGAGAGAAGGTGGGCGAAAGAAAGGTGCCGACCCCGATCGACATGGCGGCGCAGGGTCACAGGGAGCTCCTTTCCTTGCTAACGGCGTTAATTGGGCGCCCGGGGTCCGTGGTGTTCTTAGACGAGCCCGCGAGCAACATGCATCCGACGCTGCTCTCCCAGTTCCTCATGGATCTTATGGGACACAGCGAGGGCTCCAGAAAACTGGAGTGCTCCGAAGAGCTTGGGCGCAATCAGGTCATAGTGATAACGCACTCGCCCGTAGTTGCTAAAATATTCATAGAAGCGGACGTCGGTGCCTCCGATCTCTCGATAATCAGTGTGCATAGGGTTGGCGATGGCGCGTCTAAAATTAGAAACCTCACGCCAGATAAATGGCAAGGAGGCAAAGAAGAATTCTTGAAGACTATCGGAAGAATAGTTGATCCCAGAATCCTCTTTGCCAAAGGTGTGGTGCTCTGCGAGGGACCAGCTGACCACGCGTTCCTGAGGGAGGCGCTGGGCCTCTTGAATAACTCGGAGAAATGGAACGAGCTTCTGAGAAACGACGTCGAGCTGGTGTGGATGAACAGTAAGAATAACCTTGTTACATATGATAAAGTTTTGAACCAGTTGGAGATACCCTATGTAGCGGTTCTCGACTTTGATGCGTTGTGCGAAGTGTTATTGTGTAAGAATAAGAATGAATTGGAGGATCATCCGTTATACAAGGCATGTAACAACAAGAAAGGTAACGACAAGAAAGTATTGATTCTAACGCCTAAATTGATTCTAACACCTAATAAGTTAAAGGAATTAAATGATTCGGATAAGTTAAGCGGATATAGATACGTTCTTTTGCTGAACAGGTATAGGGTCCCTGTACAACTCGACTGCAACGATGATAGTGCCTTAAAAAGCGTCTTTCTGAAAATCTGTAATAAATGTATAGATATAGATAAAGACCATAATTGCAAGAAGAAAAAGAACTCTAAAAAATGCGAGCTCGAGGGCTTCCTAGAGGGTCTTAAGATGGATCTATCAGGGTGCAGAGACGACAACGGGAAACTGAAGCCTGAGAGTGTGCGTGAGTGCGTTAAACGCCAGAAGGAGGAAGTCATAGGAAATATTAAGCAAATGGGGGATTTATTAAATAATTTAATTAATGCCAATATACCCAGTAGACCGACCAACGCGACGGCTTCCTACTAGCTCATTCATAATCAAGAAGCGCGCGGCGGTATCGGGTTTCGATGTGAGGGTCGGCGCCAGCTCGCCTCGGCAATTTTTAATCGTCCGCCTTAAGCCTCTATTATGCGTTCCTCGAGGTCCATTAGCGCCATCCTCTACCTTAAACCAAAGTGCTATTGTAATGTCAGAGAACGCGTCCGTGCGTAAAGATCCTTCGTTTCGTTATGCTTTGTTTTTCTTTGCACTTTACCCCCTTCCCGTTCGGTTTCCCCCTGAAGTGCGCTTTTGTTCGTCGTTGTTTGAAAGGCAAGATCTTACTTTTTGTGCGCGTTTTTGGTTTTTAAAGCAAATTCCCACGTTCTATTGCAATGACAGAAGAAAAAGAAGCAAAAAAGGAAGCACAAAACGAAGAAATCGACCCAAAATTGAAGGAACTAATTGAAATCATGAAACTTATCCAGAAAGAAATGCCGAACGCAGAAAAAGAGGAGCGCATTACGGTCTTTCTGGAATACACGCGAGAAAGAAAGAACAGCTATGTTGGCACCGAAAAACAAAATACTAACGAGATAAATCTTGAAAGTCTCGTAAACTCTCTTTCATTCAGGACTTCAAAAAATGGAACTAGTGTATATGCTACAATTGACCCAGAGATCGCGCAAAAACTACCGCGAGAATTTGAAATAAAAGATGATAAGTTCTTTGTAAAGAAAGACAGCAAAACCCCCGTAATAATAAAGGTAAAGAAAAAAGCGTCGCAGTAAGTATTCATAAAAAACTTCGTGAAATTTTTTTTTGTTTTTTGGTTTTTCGTTTCGCTCAGTTTAGAATATCTTTCTCGAAAGGGGAGAACGCTAGGGAGAGGGGTCTTCTCTCTAAGCATTTTTGAGCAAAAGTAGGTATCTAAATAAAAACATGCTTAGAAAGGGTTTCTAAACGTTGAACATTTTCCAATTCCTTTTCTTCAATTCTTCTTTCCTCGGGTCTCTTTCAAAAAGCATAACGAACGACGTAAGAAAAAGAGGAAGAATCGCCGAAACTGCGGAAAACGCGAACGTCGTGTATTCGCTGAAGCGAAGTAAAAGCAAAAGATCGTGCACGAAGTCTGCATTCACAACTCCTAAGAGTGTCGAGAGTCCTAGCTTGCGATAAGGATCCGCCAAAAGAAAAAGCGAAAAAATAATAAGAACAAGTGAACTAGTAATATGTGAGCAGGATTAAGGATATTAGGAAATCAGTTGACATAAAACACATGTACGTTGGATTGGATCTTCATAAAGCAACTATAAATGCAACTGTAATGGATGAAAATGGCACTGTGCTAAATAAAGTAAAAATAAAGTCTGAACCAGATAGCCTAAGGAACTTTTCAGACTCAATACCACTTGGATCGGACATAGTAATAGAGAGCTCTTCAACATGGTACTGGGCATATAGGATATTATCTGAAAGACACAACGTTACCTTATCAAACCCACTAAAGACTAAGGCAATAGCTGAATCAAAGGTAAAGACAGATAAGGTAGATTCTTTTACGCTTGCAAACCTGCTAAGGGGAGGATATATAGCTGAAAGCTACATACCTCCTATGGAATTGATGCAGCTAAGGGAGATGGTCAGGTATAGGGCAAGCCTTGTCAGAGTTAGGTCAATAATAAAGAACAGAATACACGCTCATTTGTTGATGTACAACATAAAGATCAATGCATCTCCTTTCACAAAAGAATTCATTAAAACATTAAGAGAGCTGAACGATTACAAGATAAACGGCTACCTAAACGTCCTTGCAGTGTTAAACAAGGAAATAGATGACATATCAAACAAGATAAAGGATATTGCAAATGACAATGAAGATGCAAAGCTTTTGATGAGCATTCCAGGAATATCGTTATACTCTGCGCTGTTCATACTCAGCGAAATAGGAGACATAAACAGGTTTCCAGACTCAGGACATTTGGTTTCGTACGCAGGCCTAGCTCCATCAACTCGCTCATCAGGAAATAAAGTGTACCATGGACCAATAACAAAGCAAGGAAGCAGTTACTTAAGGTGGATACTAACTCAAGTTACGTGGGCAAACATAAGGAAAGAGCCTAACGAAACAGTTGGCAACTTCTACTCTAAGCTAAAGAAGAAAAAGGGAAGCGCTAAAGCAATAGTTGCTGCGTCTGCAAAGATGCTTAGGATAATTTACTGGGTGCTTAAAGAGCACAGGCCATATCAAAGTTAATGGGTCATGACCGCAAGGTTGTGGTTGGGGTAAGGCCTCGATGAACTAATTGCGGGCTGACCCGTTAACAAGGTATCGGAGGGATTTGACACTGGGGATTGCCCCGAATGGGTAAGTGATATATCCCTCATTAAATGACAGAGATACGCTAGCTAGCTCTATAAGCCATTACTAAAAATGCTAAATGACATCTTTCTAAACAGCATAATAGTTACTATTGAAACGCTAACATACAGGAAAAGCATTGCCGATAAATTAATAAGCAGCTCACATGGGTACCACGCCCTTACGGGCGTGGTTTCCCGGTTCATCGATAGGCTTACGTGTGGAATACTTGGCGTTTCCTTTACGTTTCATACTGAAAGTTATCCTTCATAATAAACAAAACTGAAGCTACACCTTTTTAGAAATTACAGGAGGAACAATTTAAGCGCCTTAATTTCATTAAGCGTACCGAGCTCTTCTGGGCTACCGGCAACAGTTACTGTTTTAATGTCTTAAGCTAATGCAACGTTTAGAGCAATTATAGTGCACTGCATAACACTTACACAATAGTATAAGCTTTGGTGCTAATGATCCTTTTTTATATACACAATTACAACTTGCCAAAGTAAAGCCCAAAAATATAACATGTTTCATTTCATTGAAAACCTAAACGCCTAATCATCCCTCGTCTAGAATATGTGATGCTTGGAACTTTCCCTTACTTTAACACTTACTTCACTGTTTTTTCTATGCTAATGTAACGCGCTGAGCTTTTCATATGTAACTTCAACAAAGGAGAACAGCATGCAAAGACGCATTTTTCCCTATTAATACGAACGGTTTTATATTTACTGTTATGCCTTTTTGAGCTTCATTTCTTTTATTATTTTTGCTTGTTAAAGTTTCAAACCCTTATAGGTATTCTACAAACTATC
>Ga0081473_127578_pt1 | contig 21449 bp, 25 predicted proteins | sample CisSprmetagenome_FD_70977 | JGI IMG/M metagenome (GOLD analysis project Ga0081473, IMG submission 70977) | Hypoxic/sulfidic aquatic microbial communities from Cistern Spring, Yellowstone National Park, USA v2 (version 2) | ecosystem: Environmental > Aquatic > Thermal springs > Hot (42-90C) >...
GCGCCTTCGGGCCGCGCCGGCTCTTTATATCGTTTCCACCGTGGTGGGGACGGCGGCGCACCACTTTCTGTACCAGCACCCGGGGCACTTGCTGGGGTGGGGGGTCGGCTGGGGGACGTAGCCCGCGTACATCCGCCGTATCCTCTCGGCGGCGTAGAGGACGAGGTCCCTCAGGTCGCCCGTGAGGGGCACCTCGGCGACGTCTCCGGTCTCGGCGTAGTAGATGTAGCCCCTCTGGACGGCGCGGCCGTACTGCGCCTGCGCGGCGAGCATGTAGGCGCCCAGCTGGGCCCTGTGGGGGGCCGGCACGCGGCGGGGCTTGGCCGCGGCCTTCACCTCCAGGGGTGCGGGCCTCCCGGCCACGGCGAGGACTGCGTCCACGACCCCGCAGAAGCCCGCCCCTCTGAGCGGGACCGAGTGCTCCACGGCCTCAGCGCCGAGGGCCCTCGCCGCGGCCTCGACGGCCTCCCTCTGGACCTCCTTCCCCCTCTGCATCCTCTCGGTGGGGGGCTCGGCGGCGCCCGCGACTATGTAGTACGCGGCGGCCGGGCAGTAGAGGTACTGCCTCACCAGCGACGGGCTAATGCAGGTCGGGGCCGCCATGGGTCTTGGGAGGGGCCGGCCCTATCCTGACCATGGAGTCCACGACCCGCCTGTCCACCTTTAGGATTATCACGTCGGCGTTGGCGCCTCTCGTGACCCTCCTCAGCCTCTCGGCGAGCTCCTTCACCAGCGCGGGCGGGAGCCTGCCGATGAAGGCCGACTTCTGGACGCGGGCGAGGCCGAAGGCCTTGAGGGTCTCGGCCACTCTGTTCCTCACGTCGTCCTCCGTCACGTCGTAGACCACCACTACGTACATAGGGACCTCGCGAGGGCCCGCGCCTCGCGGTGTATCTCCGCCGAGACGGGCCTCCTGGCGGCCGAGAACTCCTCGAGCACGGCGGCCGCGACGGCGAGGCGTGAGCCGTGGGCCAGAAGGCCGTCCCTCACCTCCAGCTTGCCTCCGACCCGCGCCACCACGGCGTCCACCCGGGGCCTCCACTGCTCCATGAAGTCCAGCACGAGGGAGGGCCTCCCCGACCTGTCCACGTGGAGGAACCCCACGTAGGGGTCCAGCCCCGCCAGCAGGAGCGACTTGAAGCAGAGGGCCTTGAGGATGCCGCATGCTACAGACTAACGGGCATAACAGCCCTGTCAGCCGCCGTTTTTCATCTCTGTAAAGCGTAGCTTTTGTAAAGACGGCGCGCTTTCTCCAAAAGCACGCCAAAAAGACACAAAGCCATAACACCATGGCTACACCAGAAAACCGAGGTTTACGGCCGAAAGCCCCGCCTCTCATGTCAAGGAGGGGGACCGGGGGATGCGCCGCCTGTCAACTAGAATTAACCATGGCGCTATAGAGCCTCGCGCCGTTCACTATATATTCCCGCCGAGACTTCTAGGCGCATAGAATTGTTTTCAGCCGCCCAAGTTAAAAAATAAGCATATTTTTATAATTTTCGCTCATTTAAAAGAGCGAAAACATTGATGGGCGTTAAGATCGGGCAACCTGTTTTTAACCCATCATCCGCTCAGCGCCATGAGCTCTACCAGGATAGGCAACCAGGTCACCCCTCCCCTACGGATTGGGGGAGGAGGTAAAGAAATACTTTTCCCCACGGCGCCCGCCGTCCCCGCGACCATCACGAGCAACGGCAGGACGTACGGCGTCCTTGAGGTGCTGATTAAATGCGACGGCTTGGAGCCGCTCCTCAAAAGCTACTACGGCGCTGGCGTTCGGCGGGTGAAGTTGCTGGCATTTGCGGCGGGCCACCAGGTTGTGCTGTCATGTAGCGTCGTAAAGAAGGAGGATCCCCGGAGGAAGAAGGTGTATTATATGCTGTATCCGCTGGGCGACGGACAGAGGCTGTTGCGCGACCTGTATATCGCCTACCGCGGGGAAGCTAGGCGCGGCGCCAAGAGGCCCATGCCCATATTCGTCCACGCCGTGATGCCCGTCCAAGATAAGGAGTAGAGCGCATAATGACATCAGCGCCGCCGCCGGGGGGCAATCCAGCTGATGGCGGAGGCGGTGCCCAAGTTGCCAATACAGGCGGGAATAAATTCGTTACGATCTATGAGGCGCTCCTGGCCGCTGGCTACAACGTCATCCCTGTCGACGCGCAGAAGAGGCCGTTGGCGCCTAAATACGCCGAATGCTACGAACGGCTGTGCGGCGATTATCTGAGGGAGACCTTTAGGAAGTCGAAAAGGAGGCGGACGGGGCTGGCGTTGCTGGGCCGCGTGAACCCGAACTTCCCCGACCTGATCCTTGCGATCCTCGACGGCGACCGGCCAGACAAGTTTCCGCAAGAGGTTCGGGAGATGCTTAGGGGTACGTGGCATTGGATGACCGGCCCCCGTTGCCCTGTCTGTGGAGGTAAGGACGACATAAGGTGCGAGGGCGGCGCCTGCCGCCACGGCGGCCACGAGTTCAAGGCGGGTGAGGCGCCTAGGGGCGAGGCCTTCGCCTTCCTGATACCTGCCGAAGCCGAGAAGCTGGTGGGGAAGGGAATCCTCTCCAAGAAGGATGCGGAGGGCGAGCTCTGGAGCATCCGGATAGAGGGGTACCAGCTCATTCCGCCATCTCTCCACCCCAGCGGGTTGCTCTACGAGTGGGCCGCGCCCCCGATAGAAGACGGCGTTGTGAAGCCGCCGAAGGCGCTGACAGCCGAGGAGTTCAAAAGACTGCTGGAGGGGCTGGGGCTCCTCGAGGAGAGACCTCAAGGGGGGCAACAGGCCGCGGAGCGGTCTCAAGAGCGGCCGAAGGGGCGGCGAGACCTGCCGGAGAGCGGCGTGAGGAGGGTCGTGGAGCTCCTCAAGCCAGCGTATAGGCCGGGCCACCGGCAGAACATCGCCCTCTACCTGTCCGGCTGGCTGGCTAAGGCGGGCGTGCCGCCGGAAACAACCGCCAGAATAGTGCAGCAGCTACATGCGGAGACGAAAGACGAGGATCCGCTGGAGCAACGCCTAGGCGCAGTCGTCTGCACGTACCAGCTGGCGGGCGTCGCGGACACCAAGAAGAGGGTGGAGACCGCGGTGGGCGCCCGCGCAAGCGGTTGCGGCGAGCGCAAGGACAACATAATGGGGAAGTCGGGGCTAGAGAGGGAGCTGGCCTCCGTGCTGGGGGAGGACGCCGCTAGGCGCGCCGTCGCGCAACTCGGCGAGACGATCGAGGGCGCGCCGGGCTGGCTTAAAAAGCTCGAATTCAAGCTGACGCAACGTTGCCTGGAGAGGATCAACGGTGCTTGTGTGAAGTACGTGAAGGTGAAGGCCAGGCGCGAGACCGTGTTGTTGAGACTCGTCTCCATATCGAAGAGAAAGAGGAAGGGCGAGGAGGAGGTTGTGGAGAAGGAGACTGACCTGGCGTTGCTTCCGCGCTATATGGCCGTAGTGCACGATCCGTATTATGGAGAGGATTACTACGTGGCCTACTACCGCGGGTGTCTGCTCGCTTTTGCGCCGGCGACGAACTACGACGCATTTCTCCAAGATATGAGACAGAGACCGCCATTCTTCGTGGTGGCCAGGGGGCAAGTGCTCGATTTGCTGAAGAGCTACATGATGCGGCGGAAGCTGGTCATCAGCGCCGGCCTAACGCGTAGCGGCTTCGCCGACCCGTACTGCGCGCTGGACCTGAACGACTACGGCCCGGAGCCGTTGAAGGCCGCGTATCGCTGGGTCAGGCTGGGGTACGGGGAGAGGAACGCCAAGCTCGCTTGGTTCAACGTCATGGCGGCATTCGCTAAAGTCATGACGCCTGTAATCCGCCACGCGCTGGGGAAAGACACCTTCAACGATCAGATAATCTATAACTACGGCCGCGGTGGGGAGGGCAAGTCGACCTTGGCGCGCTACGTGCTGACGCCTATGCTGGGCGGGGCCGAGGCGTTGGATACATACTTGATCAGGCTGGACGGGTCCGTTAAATCGGACTCCCAGTTACGCAACTTACTTGATCTTAACCGCTTGCCGTTGGTGCTGGACGAGCAGACGGCGTATGCGCTCCAGCGCAACGTGCCCGTTATATTAAGCGCCGTCGTCGGTTACGGCGTCACGGGGATCCATGCCGCCCGCTATGGGCACGGGATAGGCGCTAAGTTCAGAAACCTGAGGGGCATCATATTGTTCACCAACGTGAAGTTCCAGGACTTCCTGGACAACGTCGTCGAGGAGACCTCGGACTATGCGTTGATGCGGCGCTTCCTAGTTCTCACCTGGAATTTCGAAGAGATAAAGCCGGAGGGCCACGGCCAGCGCCCCGACATAAAGCCCGTGTACGGCTACGCGGCGCGGCTGTGGAGGAAGTACCGCGACGAGTTGCTACAAGCACACGACCTGCTGACCTTAATCGAGAAGCTGGCGGGCGCCATGGAGAGGGAGCATCCCGACGACGCAGAGGTGAAGAAGCTGGCCGAGTATACAAGGCAAGTGGTCGCCGAGATTCGCGAGGAGAAGAGAATAGAGAGGGCTTCGCTACGGGACGACGCAACGCTCCTACGGCGGGCCTACAAGTTCGTTGCGGACGAGCTGAAGGTTTCCCAACTTTCAACTATCAAGGTGTTGCGTTACGTCCTGGAGAACACGCAGAATGCGAAGATGGCGTTCAGCAAGCCCCGTAGCGGCGACAGAGAGGAGCTCGGCCAGAGGCTACAGAACGTCATCGAGAGGATAGAGAGGAACCATACTACTGCGTACGACCCGCAGACCGGCAGGCGCCTCACGGAGGACGCCGCGGTTGTGGTGTCTATCTTGAAGAGGCTCCTAGAGGAGGAGAAGTTGCAAGCAATCTTATTCGCCAAGGGGAAGCTGGTGGAGGGCTACCCTGCGGAATTTCTAGGCGCGCCGAAAAGCCTTTATGTCAACCCCTACACAGGCCAAAAGGAGCACGGCTACGCGATACCGCTATACAGATTCGTGGAGCTCTTTGTCGGGGCAGACGAGACGGAAGAGGAGGAAGCCGAGGAGGCGCGGACACGAACTCATTCTTATTGAAGATTTTCAAGGGTGACGAGGGTGAAAGGGTGAATCCGCTTTGTGCTTGACTTATATCTAAACTGTGCTCAATCGCAACATCAACTAAGTTTACAACATGTTCGCCACCAGTAAAGCGTATCGGCGTTTTCACCCTTTTCACACTCAAAAATTTTGGTTAAAGACAACATCTGAAATGCTTTTTGCGCTGGGGGCTCATGAAGACTTGCGTAAAGGTGTTTAGGCAGGCGGCCGAGGCCCTTGACGACTGCAAGGACTTCAGGCGGTTCGCCGCTCTGGCTGAGGAGGCCGAGCGGCGTCGCGGCAGAGAGGAATTCTTCAGCTACATGGCCGAGCTCGTCCTGCCCCGGGTCGCGCCCTATTTCGCAGACGAGACGCTGGCGCTGTACAGGCGGCTGAAGGTCGTCGGCCACCCCAGCTCATGGCGGCTGTGCACAACATGCGGAACCACGTGGGCGTATTCGCGCCCCATTGCAGGTCTGCGGAGACGGCCGCCCTGGTGACGCTGAGGAGATTGAGGGAGAGGGGCTGGCGGGGCGTCAGGTGGGTGTTCGTCGCGCCTCCGCTGGACGCCCTACACGACTCCTGCGGCGGCGTGCCCGACAGCGTTGCGGAGGAGCTGGGCGGCGAGGAGTACTCCGCAGCGGAGAGCTGGCTGAGGGGCGGGCGGCCCAGGTGGAGTGTTGTGGTGAAACGCTGTACGTCATAACGAATTGGGCCTTCCGCCAAGCAGGAGCAACAGGAAGGACGCGAAGAAGAGGCGGAAGGCCTTCACTGAGGCGCGCCGGCTGCGCCTGGTGAGGACCACCACGAGGAGGCCCATATACAAGACGGCCAGAAACAGGAGGAAGCCCGCCAGCAAGACATCCGAAACCGCCACGGGGCCGTAGAGATAAGCCGTTATTTAATTTTTACTGCGCGCCGGCCGGTGGCGGCGCGTCGGCTCACCTATACGTAGTATGTGAACTGCGCGCTGGCTCACCTATAATGTGAACTGCCCATCTGGTTCACGCCTGGCTGGGCGGCGAGACCGCGCATGCGCACAGATCCGCGCCGGCCATCGCGCCGCCTCTCCCGCCGCAAATATATTTATCGATGCGTGCGGCAACTGCCGTGATTCTGAGAAGAGGGGGAGATCTCGGCGGCTGGCTGTCGGCCGTATACGGCGAGCTCGACCGCATCCGCAATGGGCTTAGCGCCGCCTACGGCGCCGTGGACGGCAGGCTGAGGCAGCTCGAGGCCCGCATCGCCCTCCTCGAGGACGCCGTCGCCGGCCTGTCGGAGCAGATGGCCGACATGTCGGTGCAGATGGCAGAGCTGAGGAGGGCGCTGTCCAGCTGGTCGGATAAAGCGCTCTGCGTCGCCGCGGCCGTCTCAGGCGGGTGCCTGCCCGCAGAGGAAGTCGTCAGGCGCTGCGGCGTCTCCATCTCGTTCATCAGGAAGAAGCTGGTGCGGGCGAGGGTGGTGAAATACAGAAGGAACGGATCCGTCTGCCCGCCGAGGAGGAGATAAAACGGGATGGTATATCCGCCCCCGGGGGCGGTTTTTTGCTATTTTCTCAGCCTGGCCTCAACCCTCGCCTTGAGGTACTCCGGATCCTTCGACAGATAGCGCTGGGCCGTGCGGTAGCCCACGCCCACAAGCTTGCAAGCATCCTTGAGGGAGACGCCCCTGGCGACCAGGTCTATGATCTTGCGCCGCGCGGCCTCGCTCCACTTCGGCGGCCGGCCTACGTGCTTGCCCTGGGCCTTCAGGCGGAGGAGCGCCTCGCGGGTCCTCTGCTTTATGAATTCCCTCTCCATCTCCGCAGCCCAGCCCAAGATGGAAATCGCCAGTTGCCTGATCTTGGGGTCTAGTTGCTGTAGCCACTCCTCTCTGACCGATATGAGGAGCTTGCCCCTCGACTCCAGCTCCTTCACCACGGCGGCTAGATCCCACAGCGACCTGGCGACGCGGTCCAGAGCGTACACTACGACGCCGTCCGTCTGCTCCAAGAGCTGCGTTGCCTTCTGCCAGCCGGGCCTCTCCTGGGGCGGGACGGCGCCCGAGACGTCCACGTCTCTTGCCACCTCCACCACCTGGTGGCCCCTCTCGGCGGCCCACCTGAATATGGCATACTCCTGGTTCTCCGGCCTCTCCTCCTCCCTGGAGACCCTGACGTAGGCGACAAGGCGAAGACTGCTCATATTCCTTGGCGCCTTGATGGTCTGCACTTATCCATCAGCCCGCAGTTGCCCCTGTACTTGCATCTGTCGCACTTCCAGCACATGGGCGGCAATATCTCCCCGCCCTCTTCAGCCGCCTTGAACCCCTTCAGCGTTCTCTCCACGTCGCCGTAATCGGCCTCCCCCTCCCACCTGTACAGCTTCAGGTCTACACATGAGAATATCTCGACGACCCACCTTTGTCGCTTAAAGAGCCACGCGTAGATGTTCGCCTGCGCCCTTGCGACAGGCAACACGTATTTATCGAGCCGCCTTATTGTTGTCGATTTGAACTCGTAGACAAAATCCTCGCCAATGCCGTCAGGCACGCCGACGACGACATACCTATCCCACTCCTTCGCCCAGAAAATAGTGGGTCGTCTCTCTGCGAGAATATCATGAAGCGTTACCCCCCTCGCCAGCCGGCGGTCTTTTAAGCGTTCTAATTTCCAACCAATGCGCTCCGGGCCAGCACATGCGGCTCTCAGCACCTCTCTGCAAACGTCGCTGTGGTCGCCCTTTATCAAATCGCATTCATCGCCCTCCTTAAGTCCCTCCAGTACAACAAGCTTGTCGTCTCTTCTAATAGGCGTTAAGACGCGGTCGCCTATCTTCACGGCGGGGTATACCTCTGTTTCCGCTCTCTTCATCTTTTCGGCAACCCCTTTCAAGACCTTGTCGAGGTCGATCTTTTTGTAGTTGCCGTCTACGACTCCAAGCAACCACGCTCTCGCTCTCTCGTCCCCCCGTATAAGCTCGCTAACCATAAACCTAGCTACCTCATCATTAAGATCAGGTGTTGACATCCTGAAGCCTTCGAAGACGTAGTTTGCGAAGAATAGTAACTCGTTATTTCCGGTCTCCAGAAGCGACTTCTGGGCGCACCACCAAAACTCCGCCAAGTCGGCGGCGCCGACAAACAACAGTTTATCATCAGGGACGCCGCGTCTCTGCTTCTCTAGTCTCAGAAGCTCACGCCAGCGTTCTAGAGACTCGTGCTGGCGTTCACCTACGTCATTACTCATGTCAAAAGAGATGCTTCCGGCTTAAAAAGAAAACCTGACCTTTGGGCGTCTCGCGCATAAACCGGACGGTTACGGCGCATAGTGAGCGCGCTAGTTGGATATCTGGTTGGCGTTTCAAGCGTGTCAGTCGTTAAGAGAGTATGGCATGTATGGAACCTATTTACATATGCATGAACCTCCTTCTCTTAAGATATCTCCAAGCGACATTCTACGTATTGTAACACGTATGGCATACGCCCCGCCTGGGGCGCTCGACGGGGCGTAGATAGATAGAGGCACATCACATCCATTTTTCTTCACGACCGCACATCTAGGCGCCGACGCGCCGATAGGCGAATCCGCATTTACATCTATCCAAACATAGACATCCCAAGGAACCTTTCTAGAAAGCCTTATATACTCAGTTCTGCTGTCGCCTGCAAACATCGTAAATTCAAACCACGGCGAGGCGGCGTAAACCTCAGCCGGCGTAGTCACTTCTCCGTGTATCACCAACTGCGTACGTATGATGGGGGAAACCCACCCACCTCCGCCGTAACCGCCCCTGTAGAAAAACGAGGAAAGAATAACCAGCAAGATGAGCAACAGGACAATGGCAACGGCAACACGCCAATTCACATGATTAGTAGAGACAGAGATTTTAATTTTTCGCAGATTTTACAAATGTATACTCAGCCTTTCCGAAAAAGAAAATGTTTGTAAAAACGAAGGGGTCTAGCGTCGCCTTGTCGCGAGGTATAATGCCACAATCGCCGTTGCGGTTGCCACGGCTATTGCATACTGTTGCGCACCCCTAGTTTGCAGATACTCAAGCTTAGACAGTTGCAGATTTACATCTCGCCGGACGGAGGCGAGACATAGCTGGGACCGTACCCGGCGTAGATAACTGGAGCTATTATGGTATTCTGCCCTGCCACGAATGCAACCGACGGAACAAGCACAACCAAAGCCCAGCCCGTACAATGAATAACTCTGGATGGGGGATATTTTCGCATCGCCGGACGGCCACCCGGCAGTGAGACTTAGAAAGAGGCAGTTTCGGCGGCTAGGGGCAGGGACCGGCCTCCAGCCCGACGTCTCTGCCGATCACCTCACGTCCGATGAACTCCAGCGCATCCTCCAGGTCGGCGAAGAGCTAGAGGTCCTCCTCTACGTGGTGTACGACGTAGCCGCCGGAGGGCAGGGCGTGTATCCTCACGGCGTCGTGCCACTCGCCGTCCCTATATACGCAGAGCTTCTCCAGTCTCATGGAAACACCCCGGGGGCGTGTTGCTCGAAGACGGCGCGTAGCCGGCGCTCATAATCCGCAATATAGTGCTCAAACAGCACCCGTTCCCTCACGGAGCGACCTTGCAGGAGGTCTATGTCGGTGGGGTCTACGCCGCGGTCAAGAAGCCATTGAGCGACGAATTTCCGCAGTAGCTTGGGCTCCAGCCACGGGAGCCCGGCTTTTTCACGAGCCTCTTTGAGTTGCAGGTAGAGGGTGTATTCTTTACATGGAAAGAGCTTATCGGTGTTTAAGCTTAGCCACTTGCAGAACTTCTCTCGCCAGGGCAGATACACCTCGCGGAAGTACTTGGCGGCGCCGTCGGTGAGGAGGACAAGTGGCTGTCTCTTGGTGCCCTGGGTCTCACCCAGCAAGAGGCGCTTCTTGTCTAGCTGAAGCCCCGTGAGCGTGGCCCTCAGCAGGTGCTCAAACCGGACGCCCGTCTCAGCCATCAGCCCCCACACGGCGGCGGCGCACGGCGAAATTTTGCGTGCCTCCTCCCACACTCGCCTAACCTCCTCCAAGGTGGGGAGCCTGAAGTTGTTCCTCGCCTTGACCCTAGGCGTGGTGAAGGCGTCGTAGAGAAGTGTAGCCAGCTGCGGCTCCTTGGATCTGACGACGGTGTCAATAAAGCGCTTGAGGGCGACGGCGGTCTTATGCCTAACGTGCGGCGCCTCTATGGCGTATATCCTCCGTACCGTGTCTGGAGAAATAACCCAGCCCGCCTCGGTAAGGAACTTCGCGAGGTAGCGCAGGTAGACGTTCACCGTCTCCTTGGAGAGGCCCTCGGAGAGGAGCATGCCCTTGAAGGTCTCTACGTCCTCCCGCTCCGCCCTGTAGGCTATTTCGCGCCTTATGCCCTGTGGCAGGAGCTTCGCTAATTCATCAACGACTAGGTCCCTCAGCTTCTTGGTGCGGAGCGCCTTGGCGATGATGTTTATGGCCTGTATCACGTCGATTTCGTTGACGGGGGGCTCCGGGAGGCAACGCTCCACTATATCGGGCATCTTCTGATACAGCTTCTCCAGCTTGTCTGCCTGCGGCGCCGCCTTGCCCGTCAGCCACGCATGAACCGTCGAGGGGTTCACCTCGGCGGCGCGGGCAATGTCGCTAAGGGAGAGCCCCATGTCGCGGAGGCAGGCGACTACTCCGCGTCTCTGGTCGTCGGGGAGCCGGAGCCAGTAGGGGTTTGGAGTTCCCATTGGAATTTTTTGGTGTGTGCTGTTTAAATACGTTGCGCCTATTTCAAAAACTATGGAATTGAGGATGCCGTAGCCGTAGTTCAGCCCGGCGTTTACGGGGTCCCTCCCCTCCTGGTCTCTGCCTGGGAACCCCGTCGCCTCCCGGTAGGCGGCCCAGTAGGCCTCGGCCGCCGCGGCCTCCGCCTCCAGCACCCGATGGGGCTCCTCGGCCCGGGCGAGCGCCTCCTGCGCCCTGGCCAGCGCCTCGGCGTATTCCCCGTACCTCTGGAGCCTCCGGCGCCAGGACCTGACGTTCTCCAGCTGGCCCCGGATCTTGAGCCATATCCACCTCTTGGCGGCGGCCAGCCCCCTGCCGTCCACGGCGGCTTGGTACTGGCACCTCCTCTTGACCCCGGTGGCGTCCCCCACCGGCCTCATGAACACCCCCAGCGGCTCGCCCCTCTGGTCGAACACAGCGACGACGGCGCCCGCCCTGAGGAGGGCCCTCAGCGCCTTCGTCGTTATGGAGATGCCGCCTGTGAGGAGGAACACCTCGTCCACCTCGTGTAGGGGGTACTGCCTCGCGCCTCCCCCGCCCTCCACCACCAGGAGGCCCTTCCTGGCCCTGACCCTGGCGCCGTAGGCCGCCACTACGATCTGCATACGTGGTAGAAGGGGCAGGCCTTGGGGCACTGCGGCGGCATGCCTGGGTCTCTGCCCGACGCCACCACGTCCACCGCCTCGTCCCTCGCCTCGAGGAACTTGGCGCGCGGCCCCTCGCCCAGGTGGTGCGCCTGGGCTCTGTACTCCACGGAGCCGTCCACCCAGATCTGGACGTGTATCCCGTAGTCTATGGGCATGCCGTACTCGGCCTCCAGGGCCATGGCGTAGCCCGCCAGCGCCGCGTCGACGTTCTGGGACGGGCCGAACTTGAACTCCACCACGGCGCCCAGCGCCACGCCGTCCGCCACCACGTAGCCGAGGCCCAGCGGCGCCCCGTCCACCGCCACCTGGGCGTGGATCGGCTGGGCGTAGAACGCCGCGGCGTCTCTGCTGCGGGCCAGCCTCGAGGCCGATACGTACTGGTACTCCCCCACGAGCCTGGCCGCCACGTAGCGGTACAGCGCCTCTGCCTTGGGCCTCACGTCCTCCGGCAGGTCCTCGCCGGGGCCCGGCATGGGCGCGCCGGCGTATACGAAGCGGCGGAAGTCCTCCAGGGCCTTGAAGAGCGCGGCGTGGAGGGCCTGCCCCTCCAGGAGCGGCCTCGCCGGCTGGGGCCTCTCCCCCACGACGTACTTCAGGTAGAGGTTTCTGCCGGTGGGGCAGTAGCCGTAGGCGAAGTCCGACAGCGCTATGCCGGGATACGCCGGGGGCCTCACAGGCGGCTTGTCGAAGGACCAGCCCCTCAGCTCCGGCGGCACGTCGCCCTGTCCGCCCGTTATCCGGACCCGGCGGAGAAGCCTGGCGATCTCCATGAGGGTGAGCACGAAGTTTCGGCCTGCTCCCCGTATTATCCGTGACGTGCTGCAGTGGAAAGGCTTAAAACTGCAGGCGCCTGCAGATAGGTGCGGCTGGCCGTGACCATAGGCTTCGAGAGCAGGCTTGTGATTAGGGCCGTGGCGCGGCTCCCGCCGGCCGACGACTATATCTTCCTGAGGGCCCGCACCGGGAGGGAGGGCGACCGGAACTCCGCGGATGCCGCGGCCGACGTGATAAAGGCGCTGGGCAGAGGCCGGGACTACGCCGTAGACATCAGCGACTTAGCTAAGGGACTTGAGGAGCTGGCCGGCTTGGACTTCGACGCCGTCGCACTCGCCGGCGGGCCCAGAGCCCTCGTCCTCCTCACATTCATAGCGGCATCACTGAAGGGCGTTAAGATATATGTATTGCCAGAATACGCGCCGGACCCCATAGAGGCCACAGCTCTTTCCAAGGTCTTTCATCTGACCTGTCTCTCCCCCGCCAAGCTCAGAGTCCTGGCGGAGGCAGATGGCCCAGCCGACGAGGTCGCGCGGAGGCTCGGCCTAGACACGACTACCGTGTACCGCCACCTCGAGGCTTTGGCGGAGCGGGGGCTTATAGTCTCTGAGGGATCGCGGCGGAAGATATATAGGGGCGAAGATGTCGTCAGAGTTTTAGCGCAGCTTGTTTTGAAGCATTTTACAAACAAGAAGGGTTAAGATTGTAGGTGGATATGTATATTAATGCCTTGGAATTTTTTCTTATGGCTCAACCCCGTACGGTCTCAGCTAGTGGCGACTTAGTTTCACGTCTGGCTGCTGTGGCGAGGATTGCAGTAAGGTACGAGCAGGCCTATGATATAATTGATGAATTAGCGAGAATGCCCGAGAGATATCCTGAGCTTTTCTCAAAACTTACGAGAGTAATAGCGAAGACTCTTTCCGATGTAGAGCGTAAACTTAACGAGAAAAAAGACGATACGCTCGAGAAGGCGGAAAGGGGATTATTAATGTGGGGACGGCTTCTGGAGGAGTTTCTGCGGGCGTTGGACGGCATGAGCGAGAAGGAGCGGGATGCGACACTTCGTAAATTCGCGGCACTTGCGTTGGCGCCTAGTGCCTTCACAATCAAGGTGGAAAGAATCTTGAGAGAGTGACATGATCGTGACCGGTCCCTATATAAGGGTCGCCGGTCGGCTACGGGTTAACGTGGCGGTGCTGACCGGCGCAGGCACTATGGGGAATTACAACATGCACACGGTGGTTAGGGTCGTGGCCGACGGCAAGGTTTATGAGGTGCCTGCCCTGACTGGTAACGCGTTTAAGCACTGGCATGCGGTCTACGCGGCTGAACAATATCAAGCGTCGGGCGGCACGTTGCTGAACGAATTCTGTAAAAAGGGCGTAGGCCTTAGAGGAAAGAATCTGGAAGGTAAAGACGCAGAGGACGAATGCAAGGCTATCGAGGACTTCTGCAACGATATACACGGCTTCTTGTTGCCCGACAGCCAGATAAAGCGTGACAGCCTGGCAAGATTCGCGTTTGCGGTGCCTGTGCTTACGCATGCAGAGCTCGAAAACGCTCAAAAGTTCGCGGTTACACATAACAGAGTTGACCCGTTCCAGAAAGGGAAGGAGACCGAGATGATGGTATTCAAGCAGGAGTACTCATCGGCAAGATACGGCTTCTCGGCGGTTTTAGACCTAGGGTTGTCGCTACGCCCGTTATACAAGAACTGTACAGTAAAAATTCCTAATGTTGATATCGAACGGGAGAGGAAGCTACGAATTAAAGCATCTGTCCTTGGTCTTCTTGTTGCGGTGCGGGGAGGCGTCGGCTCGCATACCGCTAGGGCCCTGCCGATTGCAGACTTGGAGGAGATGGTAGTTGCAGTGGACGATGTCCCGATTCCGGCGTTGGTGCACGGAGCATATCCCGATTACGTGGAGAAATCCTTGGACATGCTTTCAGCGTTTGCAAAGGCGCTGAATAGGAGCATTAGGGTTGTGTGCTACAACGCCGAATGTGGCAAGAAGCCTGGCTTGGACGTTCAGTCGGTACGTAGCTTTTCCGAGTTTGTTGAGGGTGTGCTTAAGATAGTTGACGAGTTTGCATCAAGCCGAAAGTAATGTGGTATCTAGTGGAACTTTACCTACCTGTCTTTTCCGTGAGAGATGCGGAGTCGTATCAAGTCGCTGTTTCTATGCTGGTTCCTCTTCCTAGCACAGTTGTGGGCGCAGTTGGGGCTGTCTTGGGGCGCATGGGATATTGTAGGGGAGATGAGTGTCTGAAGGAGGCTAGGCGGCAGATAAGGCTGGCGAGGGCCGTGGCACCTACTGCGGCAAAGAGCCCTGTCGTATTGAGGCGTTTACGTGGAGTTCTGGAAGAGGGCAAGCTTCCAGATTCTATCAAGGATATCACTAGGGATGTTGCCGGTCTTTCGGATGCCATGACTAGAGAGTATGTTTTTGCTTGGCGCTTAGCGCTTATACTAGAGGGTGATGTTAAGAGGGAGCATCTGTATCTCATTGATAGGTTGGGGGATTCCGAGTCTCTCGTGAGCGTCGTCGATGTTGCCGAGGTGGAGCCTGTGGAGTGCACAGGCAGAGTAAACGTAGTCGTGAAGTCCCGCGTGGTTCGCGGCGGGGACTACATGCTCGTGAGGGGGTTCGACGAGCGTGGTGATAGATCAATATTTGCCGTGCCGCTTAGGGTGGAGGGCGGGCTTTATAGGGCGAGCGACGTAGAGGTCGAGGGACCTGTTAAATGCGTGGAGAAGGGCGACCTCCGAGCGGTGTTTCCCGAGGGATATGGGTGGTGATCTGCGTAGCCTTATCATCTCTATGTCAGAGGCTTGGCATAGGCAAAGAGGCGGCGATGGATGCGGGGATTCCCGCTCAGATTTTAGGGTTGACGAGGAGAGACTGAGGCGGCAGGTAGAGATCGCCGAGAGGATAGAGCAGAGCGACAAGGTTCTGGTGCTGAAGGCCCCCACAGGCTTCGGGAAGACCGAGTCGTGGTTTGCGCCGTTTCTCAACCAGTGGGTGAGGAGGGAGTGGTTTGCCCCGAGGATGTATGTAGTGGAGCCAGTCCATGCGCTTTTACGGCAGATGAGAGAGAGGGCTTGGGAATATGCGTCGGTTTTAAACCAGGCGAAGATCACCGTCGAAGAGGATCACGGAGAGAGCCTAAAGCCGACGTATCTCTACTCCGGCGTCATAACGCTCACGACGATAGACTCCCTCGTCTATGGGTATCTGGCCCAGAGAGTCCACAGATGGCGGTGGGGAGAGGAGGAGAGGGGGTACTACACCTTCCCCGCAGGGCTACTCGCCACGAGCTATATAGTGTTCGACGAGGCGCACCTCGTGCAAGACGAGACATACTTGGGGCCACGTCTTTTCGGGAAGGTTGTATGCGATATCGCGCGGGCTGGCGCTAAGGTCGTCATATCGACGGCGACGATGCCAGACGGCTTTCTCAGCTATCTCGACTGCGAATATGTCGTGTTGAATCTGCTTGAGGGAGGGCGCAACGTGGAGATCCACCGGAGGGAGGAGCCACTAGACCTATCTGAGCTCGACTGCGATAGACGTAGCCTAGTTGTCGTGAACACGATTAGGAGGGCTAGAGAGCTGTATAAGGAGACCAAGAAAAAATGTGGGGAAAACGTCTGGGTCGTCCACTCGCTCATGCGTAGGCGTGAAAGGGAGGATGCGCTGGAGAACGTCAAGAAAGGCATGGGGTGCGGGAAAGAGGCGGGGGGACAAGGCGTGATCTTAATCGGTACGCAAGCTGTGGAGGTGGGCATAGACCTAGATTTTGATGTGCTCTACACGGAGCTGGCTCCTATCGACGGCCTAGTCCAGCGCATAGGCAGAGTAGGGAGGAGGCGGAGAGGCGAGGCGTATATCTTTGAGGTAGAGTCAGCAGAGCCGTACTATCAACCGCTGATAGAGAAGACGCGAAAAGCTGTATGGGATGAGCTGGGACATCTCGCAGAGTGGCGAAAAGTAGATATGTACGTAAATGACGTCTATGACGAACAGCTTGTGCGTGAGCTCGCGGCGCGTGGCGACAAGCTGTACGGAGAGGCGCTTGCCTACATGACAGAATTAAACCTGTTCTCCTATCCACCGGAGAGGGAGATACGTCTCAGGCCTAGCCAGTACGTTACGGTAAGTTTGACCGACATAGAGGGAGATAGTATCTCTTTGTCCAAGATTGAAGAGGGTGTGATCCGATTTTCCTTTGAGGATATTGAGAAAAGCGATATATGCAGGCTCCTTAACGCTCTCGGCAAGATGGTTGCATATATTCCGATTGGGGAGAAAGAGGGTTACGTGAGGCTACGCAAAGTAGAGGTGAAGAACTGCCGCGATTTCTTACGATACGAGGTGTTGGTTATACCCAGAGAGGAAGTTGAGGAGTTCTATGATGATGCTGGTCTGAAGGTCGAGTCGCTGAGAAATTACGCAGCGGATCAGAAGAGGGATCGCTCAAAGAAGTCAAAGGGGAGGAAGGGTTCGGCATGACTTGCTACTCAGCATTTGATAAGAACGGCGCAGGTATAGAGAGTTATTGTCAACACATAGATTTAGCGCTTGAGGAGTGGCGTAGATTGAAGCCATATTACTGGGACTGGGTCTCGCGGATGTTTGATGGGGTCGACGCCGTGGAGATCGCCATCTTGTTCCATGATCTCGGCAAGCTTGGAAAAGCGTATATCGATGCCTATACGGATCGCAAGCTTTCCCCGCACCTCCGAAGGGCTTCCCGCCGCCACGAGTTGATAAGCGCCTATTGGGCATATAGAGTGCTTCCTGCACCTTTGAACTACTATATCGCTACGGCGGTGGCGTTGCATCATGAACCTATACTTCTGGGGGCCTACGCAGGTGCTCTGGGCGAAAGGCGGATTCAAGTCTCTACCATCTACGCAATGCTTAAGGCGATAGAGCTTGGCTTGGGTTGTAAGCCGGAGTGCGTAGATCCCCGTGTTAAGCAAGCCCTTGATCTTTGGGAGCGCGGAGAAATAAACGCAGGCCTAGCCACGGACGCCTTTAGGGACATCGTGGCATTTCTGTCAGCTGGCCCTTCCAACGAAGTGAGGCGAAAAAGGGCCCTTGTAGGCGGACTCCTTCACCTACTTGTGATCGCAGATTCGCGAGCTGCTATGAGGGGGAGACAGGGCAAAGGTACCAGACTCGCGCAATTGTCATACCAGGCGGAGCCGGCATGATTTACCGCACGCCTGGCCACGGCATTGTTACCGATGCGTTGATCTTACAGGGGGTTCTCAAGCTCTTGCATCTCAGCAACCACTTAGAAGGCGTTGTGGAGAATATCGGCGGGCGTTATGTCATCGATGCCCCCTATGCGCTGGACTTAAGTTACGTCCCTAGGTGGGAACTTTACGAGTGGTTGAAAATAGCAGTTGACAGGGGAGTATACGTGGGGAAGATTAGGGAGCTTTCTGAGTCCGCCATAGATATTAATGGTTTCAAGAGCTGGGCCGTCAAATTTTTGGATGCCCTTAGCGATCTTCCCACGGACTTTGACCTCTCGGAGCAACATAAAGAGGGCAAGAGGGAGGGTAGATCTAAAGCCCGCCGGAAATCGATGTATACGCTTTACCTCCCTATATCATCGGTTTATGGAAAGTTCGCTGGTGAAGAGTATCGGCTGAGAGAGGAGCCGTATCTTGTATGTGCTACTTGTTTTGCGCTGGCGACGCTCGGCTACATTTATGGCGCGTTAAAGGTGAGGGTAGATGGCCGGGATGGATATACTATATTCAACTTCACCTTTGTACCGCAGAGCAAGATGAAGATAAGAGATATGTTGATACTACAGCGGTTAGGTGGTCTGACCAGATTCCGTAGGAGAACCGCGTCGTCGCTTAGTACGCCTGGCGCGCTGGTCTATGCGCTTTCTGCCGGAGAGACCCTATACGCAACAGGCGAGCGGCCCATCGTAATCACGTGGGTGACGGAACGTAGCGGAAACAATCAAAGGGCACACCGCCCCAGTATCCTCGACGTCAATCCTCTGCTCAGCTTCATTGCAGAGCTGAAACTGAGGGTACCGCGGTGGCCTAGAATTGCCCGTTTCCTTGCAGAAAACGAGCCAGTTGCATTAAATACACTTGGCGAATATGTGTTGTTCGGAGGTGATGTATATATGGTAGTTAGGCAACTATATACAGCTATTGAATCTGCCGCTAAAAAGCAAGGCAGATCCGAGACGTTTGCAGAAGCTATGAAAGATATTTCAACCGCACTCTTGGAGAGTATGCGATGAATTTCTACTTCAGCATCAGGCCAAGACCTGAGAAAAGATTCCTAGAGGGATCTGGGGATCTGGGCGATATCACGATAATAATGGGAAGGCCCAGGAGTGGAAAGTCGCTCTTCCTCCGGTATCTATTCTCGTTGTTTGTAAAGGACCGAGAACTTGCGCAGTTCGTATCAAGTGAAATTCTCGAACCGGGCGGCCGCGTGACGCTGAAAATCGGCGACAACGCTCTTGATTGTTCAAAACCCGCGAAGGAGGACGAGACGATCGCTACTTGCTACATAGACATGGTAGGTGGCGAAAAGGCGTACCTTTTTTATGAGGGATGGCTCTTCACGGCAAAGTACGGGAGGGAACTATTGCGCTTTCAAAAGATTGCTGATGCTATGAGGGAATTGTTTGATAAAGTTTCAGAAATGAAAGGTAAGTACAGATATGACATACGATACAAGCGGGAGACCATGGGATGGATCGAGAGGGTAGATGGACAAGAATTACGCTTTGACGTCTCCTCTTCTGCTGTAGTTACTGTCGGCATATTGGAACGAGCACTTCAGCTGGACGCTTGGCTTCTGCTCGACGGAACCCTTGATGATCTCTTCCCTGAGGAAGTGCTATATCTCGCTGGTGTAGCCGCGTCCAGCAACGCGCGGATCGTCGTAGCTACTCACTCGCCATGGGTACTCGATGCGTTTAGGTGTAGCAGAACCGTGGCCGAGCATCTTCATATGCCAGTAATGCAAAAGAGCGTAAAGGCATACGACTTTACAGAGGGTATGATTACAGAGATCGGCCTATCCGCGAAGACCTATGGCGATGTATTTGAAAAGCTGTATGTCCTCTGCGGTTGAGTGCCCTTGTGTTGCTAGGGCATCGCTAAGTAGGGGCGACATATGGTGCGACGTCTATATGAGGTTCTCTTTCATGGCTCTAGCGGACCACAACGAACTTGATAGATATCGCCAGGCGGTGGTAGACAACGAGATGGAGAACTGTAATTTACCGCATAGAGATGGTGTCGTTGACTGTATTATATTCTGCGAAGATGGGGTCCGTGGTGTCGAATTTAAGAGTTATGCAGAGGGAAGACCGGTAGAGGAGCTAGTTAGGGAAATAGAAGACAAATATCTTCAAAATGCGAAATGTAATAATCAATGTGTCCTCATTCTTGTAGTGCCTCAACATAGACTGCCTTATATATCTAAAATATTAGGAAGTACTATGTATAAATATAAAATTATAACTGAAAATGATACAATTAATATGAGTAAATTACAAGAAGATATATGTAAATATAGAGTTATGGTAGTAGGGATAAACCGGGACGGCGTTAGGAACTGCACGGCCGACTAAGATGGCTTTAGTGTTGGCGAGAGGCGTTGCGGCTTCCAGCTTTGTCCTTAATATTTTCTCTGGATCCGTTACCCAATCGGTGTTAACGCGTCTGCTTAATATGGCGGAGCTTCACGATGCGCGGCCGAAGCCATTTACTGTCTGGCCTCTTGTTGTCAACGGGAAAGTGGTTATCGACGGCGTAGTGAACGGCGGTTCCTATATCGAGCTGAGGGCCGCCTTCTTTGATAGGGCTCTTGCAAAAAATCTGGGCGATCTGCTGATGGAGTTGGGGAAATTTCGCATCTTCAACTCTGAGGTAAAAATCGGCGAGGTCGCCGTCCAAGAGTTCCATGTAGTGGCTAGATCAACACCTGCGTTTAAGGTCGAGTTTTTATCGCCGACGCGTTTCGAGACTCCTCCATACGTGAAACGGCCCGCGCCAGTTTACGACTTGACGCCTAGGCCGCTGAATCTTTTCAAGTCTGCTGTCAAGACCGCCATGAGGCTGGGGCTTGTGGATGCGCGGTGGGCTCGGAGGTTTCTGCGGTGGGCCTACGCCTCGGTGGGCGTGGCGGACTTCGGTTGCCGCGGGAGGTGTGTGGTGTCTGTGCGGCTGTCGGGAGGCCGGAGGCTTCGGGGTTTTGTGGGGTGGGCCCTGTACCGCGCCTTCGAGACGTCGATGGTGGGGGATATGTGGCGTGTGCTGTCGGTCGCTGAGGCCTTCGGCGTGGGGAGCAACAGATCGCTGGGGCTGGGCGCCGTGAGGATAACGCCGCTGGAGTGACTCGGCTTGACGTGCGTCTGGAAGCTTGCTTGAGTTGCGGGTCGGGTCCTAGGCGCGGCTGCGTGCGGCGCTACGTCGGCGGTGCGGCGCAGCGTTGCGCGGTGTGGGGGAAGAGGACGCCGCTTCCGCTGGCGGCAGCGGCTTAGGCGTATAGCCATGTATACATGTCGGCGTGGCTGAGCGGGGGCGTCCAGTGGGGATGGCTCCGGGTGGGAAGAGGTCGGCTGCGGAGATATCCGAGGGGGCTGAATATGACGGCAGAGGAGGCGGCTAGGAATCACGCACAACGTATCGGCGTGACCCGTAGGCCGCCTCGCCTCGACTAATTGGCGGCGTTGATGCCGAGCGCATTAAGTATCGTCTTCATTATATCGACCGCCCTATTCGCCATGCCGAGGGCCTTTTCGGCATCGCCTTTATTATATATGTCCCACGGCGTTAATCCCCTACTGGGTTCACCGTAGGTGCTCCTGCCGTGCTCCGGCGCCAGCGTCTTGGCTATGTTCGCCAGCTCGATTATCAAATCGACGAGGTCCCCAGGCATTCTGTCGATCAATTCCCGTAATTCGTCGGATGGGTCGTGGGACCAGCTCGGCACTCTATACGCGGCAATTACGGCCTTTGCCGCATTTTCTGCGGAGAGCTGGGCGTTGGCCACCGTGCCCCTCCAATCACCTCTGCTGAAGGCCTCATCGGCTTCCCTGAGGTAATTAACGGCCAATCTATATCTGTACTTAACTTCATCTATCGGGTCGAACATCCCTCACGGCGCGTATGAGGGGTTTGCCGTCTGCTCTTTCCCAGCCGTACTTCCCGTCCCTCGTCCTGTACCTAACTAGGTTCTCGCGCTCGATGAAGCTG
>Ga0081473_122951_pt1 | contig 21369 bp, 34 predicted proteins | sample CisSprmetagenome_FD_70977 | JGI IMG/M metagenome (GOLD analysis project Ga0081473, IMG submission 70977) | Hypoxic/sulfidic aquatic microbial communities from Cistern Spring, Yellowstone National Park, USA v2 (version 2) | ecosystem: Environmental > Aquatic > Thermal springs > Hot (42-90C) >...
AAACTTGTCTAAATGTTCGTAACGAGTGTTGAACTCATATCCTATAAGCTTCTCGAGTCTTCTTTCAATTCTTTTCTTCATAGGCAGATGACTGTCGTCTTCTGTTATAATCTTTTTTCTCCTGGGCATGTTCTCACGGAGCACAGAGATCTCTTTCTCTCACATAGTGATCTTTGATTTCAAAGTTTTTGTCGAGATAGATGTAGACGACGTATGTCTCGTAATCAAGTCTTGCTTCGTAGCCGTTTCCCTCATCTTCTTTCAGTTTCACTATTCTTATCGTGTAAGGCTCTTTGAAGATTAGTAACGCTGAGTCTCCTGTAATCAAAGGTTGTAGAAGTATCTTTGATATCTTTGCACGTATCTCTCTGACTTCCTCAGGCGTCAACTCTATTTTTTCTCTCTCAATCACCATAGGCATCTCCGTTTATAAACTGTGTTAAAGGGGTATTTAAGCATTGTTTACATGTACAGTACCCGAGACCCACACAAGTGGGTTGAGACAATGTTTATATAGCTCTTTAACACATTTTATATCGGGCATTGAGATGGCTAAATATGAAAGCGTTAAAATGCTCATTCCCATCCTCGCTGAGAGATATAATATGCAGGAGAATGCTGATGTTGCTCTGAAGCTTCTGGAGGAGAACGGTTCTTATGACGTCATGATTTTATGCGGAGACTATGAGACTGCAATGGCTTTTCTGTATCTCCCAAAGATTATGAAAGACCCCTCTGAATATTTCTTTGTTAAAGACTACTGCGTGAGGAAGGTGATTAAAAGAGTTGCCCAGAAGCTTGGTCTTAATCTTGTTGACATGAAGAAGGCTTCTGAGATCGCAAAAAAATACGGAGAGCCTGAGGATGTCGTGAAGAAAGTTGAAGAGCTTGAGAACACTCTTGAGCTTCCACACGCAGGTTGGAGAGTTAAAACAGCCACGCTTGTGTATCTGGCCTATCTCTCTCTAGGCAAAAACGTCTATCAGAAAGATGTTGCAGAGAGATACGACGTCACAGACACATCAATAAGACTGTACATATATAAAATCAAAAGACTTAACAAAAACGTATTATGAAAGCTAGGACTTCAATTTTACAGCGACTCGCATTACCAGGGCGATTTTTAATAGTATTATGGCTCGCATAGAGTTCGCGGTTTTCAACAGCATCACGGCTCGCACAAAAATAATGATATTCACGATCCTGATGGCTCGCATCTCACATCTGGTTTTTATGTCTATTGCGACTCGCAATATTGCAGTAGTTTTCAATGCAGGGATGGCTCGCATACCAAGAGTGGATTTCAAAATTCCTTTGGCTCGCATCCTGTTTATTAGACACTTAAAGACCACTTTGGCTCGCATTTCTTTTTCGGTTTTCATGACGAAGACGGCTCGTACTTGCAGATTGGTTTTCACAGGTGTGTTGACTCGCATGGGAATATTGTTTTCTAATTCAATTACGGCTCGCAGTACGGTAATGAATTTCACCTCCCATGTGGCTCGCAGTATTTAATTGAGTTTTAATAGCCGAATGGCTCGCAAGATCCATATGATTTCATACTTATGGTGGCTCGCACACTTTTATTGGTGTTTTATACTTGAGGCGGCTCGCACTCTTTCAGTGATTTCAACATCAAAGATGGCTCGTATCTAAACATTGGTTTTCACTTTCAGGCTGACTCGCAATTCTATAACGGGTTTCACGTCAAAATGGCTCGCAGGTATCTGCCTGTTTTTTACTCGGCAAGTGGCTCGCAATTTTTAAGTGTTTTTCATCAAACGTATGGCTCGCACATACAAATTGATTTTCACCGTAGGATCGGCTCGTAACCTGATTTTGGTCTTCATCCTAAGATCGACTCGCATTGTGCCAATGTTTTTCACGAAGGTGATGGCTCGCATATCTTCACTAGAGTTCAAATGAATGATGGCTCGCATAGCCTTGATGGAGTTTAAAAGGCTTCTGGCTCGTGTATATTTTATAAAAAAAGATTTTTATTTTTTTATTCTTCTGTCTCCTCCTTCTCTTTCAGCCATCTGAAGTAATGAGGTTCCACGAGTTGTATGTCTGCCATGTCCATGTGTCTTTGAGATAGAGATGGTAGAACGCTTTTCTGTCTTCCTCAGTTGCTCTGTCGAGTATCGGCGGGATACATTCATGTGGCTTCACTACGCATGAGTATGGCTCTCTGACTGGCAGACCTAATATCTTTCTCCCGAGATAGTGATAGTGGGCAAGGAAGAGCTTGACTGTGACCCTCCTGGCGTGGTTGAGACAATGAGCGTTTGTCCAGTCTTTATGTTTGACATGACACTCATCGAAAAACTTCTCATACATCATTCTGTAGAATCCTCCTACTTTTCTGAAGCTCTCTCCTATCTTCCAAGCCATTGTTCTTGCGAAGGGGTTCCAGTCGACTTTCTGTCCAGCGACTCTTCTGGGGGCTTTCCCCTCCACCACGTGAAGACCTGAGTATTTCCACATCTTAGATACGGTTTCAAATCTCGCTGGATTTAATATTCTCACGAGATAGTCTCCCAAGACAGGTCCTATCCCTTTGACTTTGCTTAGATACGCTTTCCAGAGAGGGTCTTCTGAAACATCTCTCTCAAGATAAGCATATAACAGTCCCTTCTCAATCTCTACAAGCTTCTCAGAGACCTCTGTAAGCAATGGATCTGGCTCTTGATTGATTATCTTGACAGGCTCACCGCATATAGGACATGTCTTTCTCTCACCAGATTTGAGAGGTATCAGATGACCGTTTGGGCAGAGCGTGAATTTTGTCAGCTTCACTCTGTTCTCAACAGCTACTCTCAGCTTCTGAACGTCGTAGTATGTTCGTAATATTTTGCTCAGAGCTATAATGTTGATCTTCTCAGTCATCTCTCTTCAACCTCCACAGTCTCTATCTTGTCTCCTGAGAATCTGAATTTTATCTCTCTCCCTTCGTCAAGTGGTGAGAGCCTGCTTGCCACCAGCATAAGTCTTCTAGGTGATGATAGTGATGCTCCTTCAGAAGTCATGAGAATGAGATAGTCGAGAGAGTGAGCGACTCTTCCAGCCATTGAGGGTCTCAGATCTGTAAGCCCTCTGTATTTGCCTGCTCCAGCCATAGATCCTGCGTGCATAATCATTATCCCCAGAGCTCTCTTCTCAATCACCATCTGTTTAAACGCCTCAGCAACCGTGTAGAGAGCTGGGACAACCTTAGACGTTATCACTCTAGTCTCTGTGATGCCTCTCATCTGAAGCTCAGACGTCAGCCTCATAGCGATCACAGAGAGACTGTCAAGAATCATCGCAACCCTCCCTTCAAACTTATACTTCTCGACCAGAGCAAGATATTTATACACATCCTCAAGCCTCACACACACATTTATATAATGATTCTTAGGCAGAAACTGAGAAATCATCTTTCTATAATCTTCATCAGCGAAATGACTCTCAGTCCCGAAGATTATCACGGTGCCGTTCTCACCAACAAAATCTCTGCTAATCATAGCAGCAAGAACAGATTTTCCGATCATGCTCGGTCCGTAGATGCCTATGTTCTTTCCTTCTTTTACTGAGACGCCTATCTTCTGCAGTAGTGCTAACGTGTCAATCTTCTCAGGTTTTTTAGCCATTGCGTCAAGCTTTCTCTCCGCCAAGACTATCACCACATTTCTCAATAAGTCTTCTGATGACTTCGTCAAGATTTCTGGCTCTAGTTTTTATCTTCAACACAGCCAACATAGCATGCGTCTCCTCAGAGACTTTAACAGTCTTGCCTTTCACCATATGCACCTCCGTGTAAAAATATATTTTTACAAGCTTATAAATATACACCTTTGTATTTTTACACCAACCAGAGAAGGCAGTAATACCTTTACTATTTTCAATATGAAAATTAGCACATGTATATGCCTCAGGTACAGTACCTGAGGCTTTTTAATCTGTTTTGTTGTTTTAAACATGGGACGTCTATGCCTAAAAAAGGTTTCAAAGTTATCACAGTTGATGAAGAGACTTATAACGTTCTTGAGAAGATTAAAAGAGAGAAAAATCTCACGTCTGTAGGTGATGTTGTTAAAGAGCTGATTAGAAGAGCCTCAGGTACTGTACCTGAGTGTGATCCTAAGACTGGAGACAGCATTCTCGATGAAGAGATAAAATTGTTGAGAGAGCTTAAGATATGTGTCGCGAGAAGATATGGAGACGCATATATTCTCGACTGCGGTGGGAGAAAAGCTTTCGCAGGAAAAGACGCTCTGAAGACAATAGCTGAGAAGCTTGGTCTCAACATATTCATATCAGAATAGCCTTGGGTACAGTACCTGAGATGACTGTCTCTGAGCTTGAGTTTCGCTCAAAACTTGAGGACATGATGACTGTCTCTGAGCTTGTTTTCGAGCCTACCCCTGGCTTCGGCAAATGGAGAAAATTCTTCCCTGAGGACGCCATAAGACATCCTGCTAAGGCTAATCTCAATTTGATCAATTTTCTTATTGACAAATATAGCAGAGAAGGAGATCTAATTTTAGATCCTATGGCTGGAACTGGGAGCACATGTGTCTTAGCAGCTTTAAAAGGTAGAGACGCCATATGTATAGATATCGAGCCTTTGTTTTTCCAATGGATGGAGAAAGCGAGAGAAATTGTTGAGAAGACGCCTATGCTGGGCAGAAAAGGAAGAATAATAAACATCTTAGGAGACGCAAGAAGACTCTCAGAGCTTTTAAAACAGATAGACATTGTAATTACAAGTCCTCCATATGCTGAGACTATAAGCCATAAATCAGGTGGTCCTGTGAAAAAAATTGTTAATGTAGGCATCTCAACAATTACTGCGAGAACATATTCTGAGAATGAGAATAATATTGGCAATCTTCCTTTAGGAGATATGAGTAGGAGTGAAGGCAGACCTACTTATTTCAGCGAGATGCTTAAAGTATATAACGAGATGTATAAAGTTCTCAAGCCTAACGGATATGCCATCGTCATCATAAAGCCTTTCATAAGAAACAGACAGGTCATAGACCTGCCGTATTATACATGGCTTATGATGGAGAAAATAGGCTTTAAACTTGAGAAGATCTATAAGCTGAGGCTTGAGACGAAAAGCTTCTGGAGAGTGTTATACTACAAGAAGTATCCTGATGTGCCTAGAATAAATCATGAGTATATCATAATAGGTAAAAAATAGCTTCAGGTACAGTACCTTAGCCTGATCATCAGTATTCTGGCTTTTATCTCTGAGGCTATCTGTTTCAGCAGTAGTCTGAGCCTGAGGAGTCTAGGCTTCTCTCTGTTTATCATCTTCTCGACGTCTAGAAGAGCCTCCAGAGCGTCTAGAAGTCTCAGCCTCATACGTGTCCAGCAGAAATTTTATCACATCAAAAACATTGGCAAAGCCGAGCTTCACTCTAAGTCTCTCTAATCGAGAGAAAAGCTCTTCACCAAGACACTTCAAGTCTTCTGTTTTGGTCAGGAGGTCTGTAAGCTTTACGTATATATACGTATATTCTTTATATCTGTCTATCAGAAACGCTATGACATCATTAGGCGATGAGATACCTTTCTCAGAAGCTATCTCATCAAGTTTCTTCTTCACATCTTCTCTAACATTCAGAGCAACCCAACCTCTTGCAGGCATGTTAATCTCCTACGTATATATAAGTAGGAGAGAATATAAGCTTTACGTATATATACGTAGCTGAGACTATTCTCCTACGTATATATAAGTAGGAGAGAATTATTCGCAGTCTTTGATGTTGATGAAAACCAGATATGATATGTATGCTATAAACATTACTCCCATAACGATTGTGTATATATAAAGATCTCCAAAGACGTTTGGCATGAGCCACAGTCTTCTCTCAAGAGGCTTGCCTAATAGTATCCACGTCATCAGCCATGTGAAGTGATGAATGCTTAGAAGACCCATGTAGCCGAACAATATGAACAATATCGACTGAAGCTTCGGATGCGGAGGGGTTGGCATGAGAATAAGCTCGTAAGCAATTACAGCCATGATTATTCCAAAGAAGCCTGTCCAGAGAAACGCTTTTATCGTGAAATCTTCTATACTGGCGTCTGAGAGTCCTGTGAGCATCCCTAGGAGAGCTGTCAAGCCGTATGAGAAACGATACTCATGTAGAGTGCAAAAACTCATTTTTTTATTTTTATTCTGAATATATGAAGACATCTCGTGCATTGATAAACCTCCCAACAGCCTTCGTCGTCACATTCTTCTCTCACGAACCTAGCCACCCAACCACACTTAGGACATATCGCTCTTTTTATCCTGATGATGTTGCCTGTTGTCGTTGTGTAGCTGTAATGCCATGCTACGTTAAAGCTCCAGTCAAGCTGATAGCTCATGTTTCAACAGTCACCTCCTTCCTCAATTACGACTGAGATTGTGACTGATGTTCTTGAGATGTTAATGACTCTATACGTATAGCAATATAACGGTGAAGCTTTGACATGTGACACCGTCGGAACATACATCACGATAAACATGTTCTCACGCTTCGAAAGAAAACTATCTTAAATCTGTAGCCACATCTCTCACATTGATACTCCTCCCAAGACTTGTGTTCATCACTTCCAAAGCCTATGAACCTAGCAAATCCTCCACAGTTGAGACATCTCATCTTCTGATTTCTCAGCGATGAAAAGCCGTGATACCATGTCGAGGCTGAGGCTGATGCACGGATTGTCACGAGCTGTGTGTCGTACATCACTACGCCTCTTATATAGTCTTTATCAGTCTGTTGCCAAGCCATGAGCAGACCTCCAGAGCCTTGCTATCTGAGGGATGCTGAATTTCTTTTCAATCTTAACCTTCGCTCCACATCTACTGCATCTGCCTCTGATCACAACCTTTTTGACCTCAGCATCAACATAGACGTCAGCCTCAACATCTACAAGCTCTCCTGTTAGACAGACTGGGCATCTAATCATTCTTCCCACCCTCTCTGTTGTTTCTCCCAAAATAAGGCTTAAGACCTTTCTCAACAGCCACCTGAACGAGAAAACTATATAGAAAAGCTTTCGTAGCGATATATACATCCGTCATAGACGGAAATCTGTCTCCTGGCAACGCAGCCAAGCCCGCTATCCCAGCGATAATAAGAGAATCAATGATAATCCACTTCCAAGGCTTCCCAGGATTTCGCTCGGGAGGATCCCAGAGAAAGTCCAGCATTCTTTCACCAGATAGATGTTTCTCTCAGAAAAATATATTTTTTACAGTATCCACGCCAGAATCAAAATCTCCATCAGAGCAATGATGAAGACTATTAGAACAGCTTTGCAGAGCCTGAGGAGATGGTCGTCTTCGCTCATGGTTGCTTAGCTGAATGTGAAGGTCATATAGAAGTCTACGAGCTTGGTAGAGTCTTTTGATAGTGATGGCGATATAAGAAGGTGGTTGATGAGCACTCCATTGGTGTATGGAAGAGGGTTTCCGTTAGCATCAAATCCTACCTTGTCGTATATGCCAGCCTCTGTGTATGTATAGCCGTTAGCCTCCTCAGGAAGATACCTCACGTAGTAAGTCACTTGGTTTCCAGACTGGGTTATCGAGCCGTTTTTAGCAGATATGGCTACAGCTGTGAACAGGTCTGTGTCGCTTGAAGAGGGAGTTCCAGAGCCTGTGCCCAAGACTAGATACCAGTAATACCTTCTGAAGCCTCCTGCAATCGAGACACCAAACGGAGATGCCAGAGCTTGTGCAAATACGTTGAGACCGTTGGTGGTTATCACATTCCTCAGACGTCTCCTCTCAATGATCTCCTCGGTATCCGCTCTTCTAACAATTATCAGAGCCTCACCCTTCACAGAAAGAGAGAGACCTCTCCCAATCCTCATAGCAACACCATTACTAGATACATTAGCAAAAATAAAACTGTTTTTATCATGACACGGCAATGACGATCCTGTCGACAAACGCAGAGAAGTAAAAACTAGAAGGCACAGTTAAACCGAAGACCAGAGCAATAGTGACTGACTGACCAGCATAAGGAGTCAAGTCGAAGGATACTTTATACCAAGGAGACGTATAAGCTATTGTAGGATAAGTTGTTGAACCTGCGCCCACACTAAGCGATATTACTGTGCCCATTCTGCTGACTTCAACATTGTTCACCAACAGCTTTATGTAGTTCAGATATGCGGTTTGTGTAGAAGAATAAGTGTTGCGACCTTTAAGAACGAAGTAGAAGGTTATTCTAGCCTTGCTACCTGCAGGAAGAGTAACTGATTTGCTTATACTTTTCTCAGTTGTTGCTGCAAAAACCTCACCAGTCCAGTATGAGTAACCGCCAGCCTCTATGCTCAGCTCGCTGGTTACTGTGCCTCCTGACCATCCCTGTGACGTGCCGTCGTCGAAGTTGTCTATTTCCACATTCGTCCACGCCTCTGTGTTTTCAAAGGTTATGGTGACTGGGAGCGATGCCGAGCCTACCTTGTTTGTATATCCAGAGTCTGTGTATGCTTCAACGACCATAGTTCCGCTGTCAGTAGTCTCAGCACCTGGATTAGCTCTTGCTACTACAACATTGAAATTTGCTGAAGAGCCTGCATTTACAGAGCCTAACGCTCCTCCAGAAGGAGATGAAACGCTCCAGTTAGGGACGTTAAGCACAACCTTGAAATACAGAGTCTGAGGAGACTGATTCTTTATAGTCAGCATGAACGTGTAGGTGACTGTTGAAGGCAGAAAGTTCAGGTCTATAAACACATTGTTAGCATTCAGATACGCTGTGAACACAGTCTGATAGCTCATTCAGACCACCTCATTTAGATGCAACGCTTGTAGCAACATATCCGTGATATAATGTTTTTGCAACAGTATATATATGCAATGTGACGTTGAAACCTCGGTATAGTGTCTTGGCCGTGGTGTATATGCCTCCTGTAGCAACTCCTCGGTATAGTGTCTTGGCCGTGGTGTATATGCCTCCTGTAGCAACTCCTCGGTATAGTGTCTTGGCCGTGGTGTATATGCCTGCGGTTTTGATGTAGCTGTGGTAGGTCAGTATGGCTTCTATCCATTGTGTATATACGTTCTGACTTGTCGCGTCTGATTCGCTGGTCTGCTCTCCAAGAATCCTCATATCATAGTTGTATGTAGCTCCTGAAGGGTCTGTGTATCCTCCTATTCTCACGTTGTCAAGATAGTAGTACCAGAGGAGCTCGTCTAGAGTCTTCGAGATTTCGAAGTCTGATGTCGTGTATATCGTCTTGGTAGGATCCTCTGGATATGGTGCTTCGAGTATTGAGACTTCATACGTCTTTGTTCTCTCTCTTCTGCTTATGATGTTTTTGTATGAGAAGACTAGAGAAAGCTTGTCGGAGGAGGCTGAAGAGTCTCTGCCTAAGCCCACGATTTTCTCGGCTTGAGCGGTCTTTAAAGAGTCTGAAGACGTCGAGACTTCTTGAAGAGATGACACGAGCCTCTGAGCCTGTGGCTGTGTAGAAGCGTCTGAGGACGATACTGCGTCTCTCAGCTCGACCACTTGTCTAGTGGCTTCTGAGACTGAGTATGTGTCTGAGGATGAAGAGAATTCTTGAAGGGTCTGATACATTCTTGACGCAGATACAGAGCTTACAGAGTCTGATGTTGAAGAGGTCTCTTGAAGAGCTATCGAGACTCTGGAGACTTGTGAATAGCCGTATCTGTCGGAGGGCTTGAGATAGTATAGCACCCTAGACGCTATTCTCCTCCTGATGATGTATATGAGAAGCTCTGCAAGATGATATTTCACTCTTCTCAGAAACCTGGCTAGGGAGATGAACCTCAGTCCCACTCTACTGCTCACTCAAGCTCACCACATATGTCGGCGCATACGTTGGCAGACGTGAAAGAGGCTTTCGCAAGAACAGCAACCTGTTTAGAGCCGTCTCCAGTCAGAGGGTTCCACCCGTATGGAAACCAGTCTGTGAGAACTGTGGAGCCAGACACATAGTAGACGCCTGTGATGTCCTGACCTCCGAACGCTATCTTTATCATGACGTCGTCATCAGCAGAAGCCACGATCTTCGTCAGGTGAAGTCTTCTCCCAGAGGGGACTGTTATAGAGGCTATAACGTAGAAGTCTTTAGAGTCGACAGCTGTGCACCCGAATGCTCTGAGACTACACCTAGGCCTGGGGATTATGTCAGGCCTTCCCCCACCGCTTACAAAAGCCATCAGGATGACACCTCGAAGAATGCTAGATAAACTGTTGCAGTCCCCGACACAGCCTTGGCATATATCTTGGAGAGCTCTGGGTATCTGCTCAGAACCAGATAAGAGCCTGAGACAAGTCTGAGACCTTTAGACTCTTGAGACTCAGCAATGAGAACATCAGCATCTGGATGGATGATGACCATGTCATAGCTGAGAGGAACCTCTTTATAAACGTCTGAAGACACTAAATACTGGTCTGTTCTGACAAGCCTTATCCTAGCCCCTGCTGGGAGAGCTGGAGAAACTGGAGACACAGCTGTTAGAGGAGCCAGAGACACAACCTCAGGAGAAGGAGCGGGAGGAACATAGGCTCCCAAGGCTGTTGCAATTGCTCTGAGAAGACTGTTTGTATAGTCGATCTGTTTCGATATCGTCTCGAGAAGCTCGTCTATTCTCGTGAAGACGTCTATAAACTCATACCATTTGTGAGCAGGTATCTCAACTGTTCCGTCCACTCTCACCTTAGGTCTTGTGCTCATCAGCTTACACCTGCCCTAACCTTGTTGAAGAGATCCTCCTGCTCAGCTAAGGCTCTCTCTGTTGAAGTAAGCTCTAGACCCCACATGATTTTCTCTCTCAGAGTAAGTCTTCCAATCCCGTAGACAAGTCTGACGTAATATGTTCCTGAGGCTCTGACGTCTAGACTTACGACAAGCTTGTCTAGAGCGACAATTCTCAGAGGAGCCTCCTGCTCAAGACCTGGCAAGGTGTATAAATCATATGTCTGAATGAGAAGGTCGTCTCTCTCAATGTTGAGATAAGCCTGCGCAGATGCTGAAGGTCTCAGAGCTGAGACTCCGAGGAGGATATACTTCTTGCCTTGCGGAACTGTCAGTCTAGCCACAGTCCCTGAAGATGAGAGCTTCACCATCACAGTCTTGTAGTCTTCAACACCTGAGTATATGTCGAAAGCCTGCGGAGTTGAGAGAGCAAGCATTCTCTGAATGTCGTATCTGCCTGCAAGCTCGACATCATCTGGAGAAAGTCTCATCCCGAGCTGAAGCTTCATAGCTGTGGTAGGTCTCATGACAAGAATCTTATGTCTCCAGGCATATCCAGATACTGCTGACGACGTGAGAAACTTCAGAGTGGCAAGCCTGGTGATAGGAATTTTGATTCTCTCCTCGTAGTCAATGTCTCTCGAAGAGCCTAAGTCGTCTAATCTTACTACGTCTGTCATCCCGTCTACGTCTGCTCTGAAGCTTATTCCTGAGGCTCTTGAGAAGCTGAGTCCCTGAAGAATCAGTATGTAAGGGTCTGGATTGACGTATGAAGCCACGACATTTTCTCCAGCGATGAGATCCACAGGCATGGCGCTCATGAAAAGCTCTGGAGGGTATCTGATTATCTTTCTGAAGTCTATCACAAGACTCATATATCCACCATATAAACACTTGCGTAGAAAGAAATAAATATTTCTTATATCTTATAAGATATGGAATGGGCAGACACAGATATCTGAAGAATATGACCACAATAGCTGTTGACAGAGACGTTGCTCAGACACTTAAAAAGCTGAGGAGAAGACCTGGAGAGCCTCTGGGAGAGGTTGTGAGAAGACTTGTAGAGACATACAGAAGACTTGTGAAGATAGAAGGCTACTGAGAAATCATAAAAAGAATATTAAAAAAGAGACTGTTTAGAGAGACAGACTCTTCAAGCTTTCTTACGTAGGCGCTACAATCTCTGTAGTGCTGATATAGGTCAGCATCAGAAGGTCTTTGGTTGTTATAGCAACGTTGAGAGTTATCGTGTAGGGATCTACCTTAGTCGCTGTTGCAGACGTGGCTGTGAATATGTCGTATGTAGCTGTCCCACCTTCGTTTACAGAGTGACCTGCGAGCACTACAGCACTAATTATCTTGTATATAGGCGTTGGTATGAGACCTTTCAGACTTATGTTTGTCCCTGCGCTTGCAGATAAGTTTCCAATCAAGACTGTCCTAGGCATGTTATCACCTCAAGATGAATTTAACTCCATACACATGAACTTCTACTCCTCCTGCTGGGATGCTTGTTCCGTTGTCAATAATCTGTATCCCTCCTTTTACTCCGTGGAATAGAAATGGCTTGTGAAGGAATTTAGGACCTAGCTTTTTGACGCTTGCATTTACGTTGATGTCGTAGAAGAGTGCTGGGTAGAAGTAGTTTCTCTCAGGCAGAGGTCTTGTTGTGAACTCTGGATTGGTTATTCTCCCCTCGACATACAGTCTTAAAGCTTTTGAGTTGTCATGTGGAATGACTCCTAATGCTTTGACTAGATAGGCGACGTCTTTGTTCACAAGATTCCAAGAGAGATTCATCCAGTCCCAAGCTACTTTGTTCGGATATTCGAAGTCATACCATTGATTAACTGTTGTGGCTACAGCGTTAGTGGCGTATGTGAACCATGGCAGTATCATAGGTTTCGACTGCGCCAAGCCTCCTGGAAGCTCGTTCCATCTCTCGAGAGACACAGGAACAGACTTGGGGAAGTAGTCTGTGTCTAGAGAGAATGATGCGTCAATTGTTGAGGCTCCTACGACCTCTACAAGTTTTGAAGCTCCTCTCACTCTGGCTGCCTTAAGAATGATCTGGTAGTCCTCTGAGATAGCTTCGTCAGCAACAACTTTGACTTGAAGCCTCTGACCTCTGGCAACCTTGGGGCATACTCCGTCTACAGCTGTGGGCAGTACGCCTGTTATAGGTCTCCAGAGATATGGAACTCCGAAGTCTACAGCCACACTAGGATTGTTAGGATGATCAGCAGGAGCCATCACGCTGTTTATCCTCAGAGAGTCATACTCCTTGCCATCAACCATGATAGTGACGTATCTAAGTTTTTCAATCCTTCCTGTGGAAGTGTCTACTGGAGGTATCAACTCTAATCTGTATATCTCCAGAACCTCGTCAGGAGGCAGAGTATATGCGTCGCTGACCCACTCCTCACCAGCAGCCTGACTTCCTGTATGCTTGAAGCTTATCTCAAACACAGGATCCCAGACGCTCATACACCATCTCCGATAGAGAGAATGCTAAAAATATTTATAAGGTTGTGGTGCATATTTTAACAAGGTGCCCACAATGTACATAATCCCTGGAGGCGAGAAGAAGAAAGAGTTTAGGATCGTGATAAAATGCTCTTCAATAGAGACCTACAAGATGTGGAAAGATTTTGTGATAGAGATGAAGGCGAAAGGCTTCAAGAGAAATGAAGACATCATAAGATATCTGATCAACAGAGAGAAAACCATCAAAATAGTTCCTTATTAATAAACATATCTTCTTCTCATTTTTTCTCAACACTTACAGAAGCTCAACTATTCTGTTAGGGTAGAAGCCTCCTACAAATTTTATCAGACCGCTCTTCTCGAAAATCTCTTTCCATTTTCTGATAGTCCTAGGGTCTGAGCCTCTCACTTCTGCAATAGCCATGTCAAGAATCTTCTCAGTAGTCTCCTCAGGCTCAAAATCAATATTCTCAATAAATTTTATTCTCTCAACAACTTGTTTATACACCTGTCTCACTGAGCGAGAAGGATTCTGTGTGTATGTTGTGTGTGCAGAGGTCTTAGGCTTCAAATATTGTCTTAAAGCGTCTTCAACAACATAAGAGATCGCTCCTTTATATTTTCCATAGATCATTGGTGCGATCTCAATTATTTGTTTATAAAGATTCTCATCGATATAGGCTTGAAGCAATTTTTTTCCAGGAGGAATCTTAGGCATATAATCGCCATTATTATTATTTTTTACAAAAATATATATGTTTACATGTATTTATATATGATTACATGTATTGCGTGCGCCTATAAATAATCTATATAGCACACAAAGATCATTTCTCGAGAGGTTTCTCCGCATAAAATACATGTATTCCGTGCATAAAACATCGGTATTTTATGCATAAAATACTAGTAATCTATGCAAGATCTTCCGGTAATTCATGTGTTTCTCTTCAGAAAAATTTGTGACTTGAAAATCTTTATGCACACACAAAATACACACAGAATCTTTTGTAGATCATGTGTTTATCTCTTTTTATAAAAATAGATGTATTGTGTCATCAAGAGCATGTTTGTGCTCATTTATACACATGATCTATAGGTTGTGTGTTTAAAAATATTTTTTTGTGCACAATCTTATACATGGTGGCGTCATGAGTGAGATTATAAAGATTTTATACGACTGGCAACTGTATATTGTTCTGCTTGTGTTGTTGATAATGCTCGGCGTCATGATAGGTGTGATAGTCTACGCATATAGAGAGGCTAGAAGATGAGAGAAAGATATTAGCTTTGCACACATATCTTTAATGGTGGCATCATGATTGATGAGAAGATTAAAAAACTTGCTCAGACAAGTGCCACGCTTCTGGGAGCCTTCTCGATACTGCCTCTGATAGTTGAGAAGCCTAAGCCTTCTGCAGTTGTGTCTCCAAAAGTTGTTTCAGCTCCCACAGTAGTGTCCACCCAGCCGATCGTTATTCCGCAACCTCAGCCTCCTCCTCCGAAGCCTACTCCTGAGCTTCCTGAGGTGACATACACAGGCGAAGACGCTGTGAGACATTGTGCTGTGAACATCAATCCTCTTCTCGGAGACACAAGTCTTTTAGACGCCTTCATAAGCTATCTGAAGGAGAAAGGATTGATAGACCAATACATATGTAAATGTAAATGCACAAGATGGATGGAAGTTGCTGGAAAGAGAGACTGCGTAGGCTGGCAATGTGTAACTGTGTCAACAGCTCCTGTCTCTATAAACTGTTTCGATCTTCACTATGAAAGCTTCTGTTGCTCCTACGAGCCTCTGACGAAGAGAGAGATAGAGTTCTGGGGGCTAGTAGGAGAGTGCTGGATCTATATAGACGGCAGACCTGACAAAATCTTCTGGAAGATGACTAGAGCAGATTGGGAAGCCAAGGGATATAAGTTCACAGGAAGCACTATGCCCGCTGGCTGAAAAAACTATCTTTTTTTAATCATATAGACTATTGATGCTATCGCCACAGCTGTTATCGCTATAGATATGTATTTAAAGACGTCTGGAAGCTCAGAGACTTTCTCTCCGAAAAGCCATTTAATCATGAGAGGTGCGACCACCACGAGCAGAACCACTATTGCGAGAACTATAAGTCCTAGAACGACCGCCTGAGGAACTGGAGAACCTGTGTATCTCAGCCATATTGTTATCACGTTTTCAGAGCCTTCTACGCTCTCAATCTCCATGTGTCTGGCAAGCTCTAACGCTGGGATGTTAATGCCTAGAGGGGCGAGTATCATTTCTGCAAGCTCAGCGACTTTGTCCATAAGTCTTGACAGAGCGTTCACTACTGGAGCAAGATATTGCGCCACAGGAGCGCTCAGATAAAGCTTCACATAGTATCTAGTCTCAGGTCTGTAGACAAGATCTAGATAGACAATCTTTGGGGATGTCTTCGAGACATAGACCTCGTCTTGAAAAGCTCTCCAGTCCTCTCCGTCGTCGGCAAGTATCAGATACGCTCCGTCTGGAACATCTAGCTCTGCGACGCCTCTGTTGTCTGTCTTTACTGCAAAAACATCAGGAACAGGCTTCCAGAACGTTGGGAGAGCTTTAGAGATCACAATGACGTTAGCTCCAGATACAAGGTCTCCGTTTTTTCTCACGACAATCGTGAGACTTGTCATAGATGCTCCTCATCTTCTTCTGGACGCCACTATCGCCAAAACAATTAGAGAGGCTCCTGCCAACATCAGCCACCAAGGTATCTCAGGAGGCTTGGTCGGTGGAGGAGTAGTTGTTGTAGTCTGGGTCGGCGGTGTAGGTGTGAGAGCTGTGACAGTTGTGAAGTTTATTGTTATCTCAGCGACTGGCATCAGAATCTCCTTATTGCTACAGGTATCTTGACGACTCGGTAGTAGAGCTGTGGATCGCTCCAAGTCCCGTCTTGAATTGTGATATGTTTCTTAGTCTGCGTCCCTGCTTTGAAAGGTCCTTTGTCAACTGTGAGAGTAGCGATCACGTCATATTCTATCGGAGCTACTAAAATGCACCATCCTGGAAGAGGGCATGAGTAGTATGCTCCTGCCACAGGTCCTATTCTCGCCACTCCGTTAGAGTCTGTGTATACAGGTCCGTAGTTATGTTTGAAAGGTTGCCACCATGTCGTCTCTTTAACCTCGACTTTAGCCTCTCCAGCGCCTACAGGCTGGTTCATAACTTTCACATACACCGTTATCCACCATTCTTCTGTAGACTGCGGAGTGAAGTTGAGAGTTATCTCAGCAGTAGGGTCTCTGAAGAGTCTATCTCCTCCTCTTTGATAACGCATACAACAAGCCTGCAAATGCGACACCTCCTAATCCTAACAATATCCAAGTCCAAGGAATCGTAGGAGCTTTTGTAGGAGTTGGAGCAGTTGGTGTAGGCGTAGGGGTCGGAGTAGGTGTTGGTGTTGGAGGAGCTCCTGTTGGAGAGACAACCTCCACCGCCGCAACGCTTTCTGTAGGCTTGAGAGTTATCGCCATCTTCTAATCACTATCACTCCTCTAGGTCTCTGTCTCGGAGTATACATGACTATAGGACCTATAGGTGTCGGCATGATGCCTATTGTTCCTCCAGGAGCTATAAGCCCAGGTCCTCCTCCACCGCCTCCGCCAGCTCCTCCAGGAGGTGTATAGCTTCCTCCTCTGAACACTCCTTTGACAGTCCACTTGCCTGGGTTGGGAATCGTCACAGAGACTTTGAAGAAACCGTCTGATCCTGTTGTGGCTACAGTAGCCTTGTTCCCATTCCAGAATATCTCTACAGACATGTTGGCAACAGGATTCTCTTTCCCCGTCTCATCAACATAGACAAGCCTTCCAGATACTGAGAAAGGTTGCCCAGCAGTTGCTGAGGGCGGAACAACTAGATACAGCCTAGTCTCATACTCTGGAGGCGCAGTTGGCGTAGGCGATGAGACGCTTATAACTGCGCTTGCCTCTGTAGGCTTGAGAGAGATAGACATATCTATCACCATATAGATATGTTGAGAAAAAATATTTATGTTTAAAAAGATATTGTTTAAAAAGATTTTCTCTGAAAAATCTTCAGTAGCTTGTCACAGCAACTGCTGAAGAGTATACGGGGGCTGGGGCGGGGGCTGGCACATACACAATCTCTTGATGATACCCTGTCTTAGTCATCTCTTTAGCAACAGTCTTTATCAGTAATGGCGTGGAGGCTATCTCAAGAGCTTCTCCAACAGCTTTCAATGTTCCTCTTCCGAAGAAGTCTAGAACAAGTCCTCCGACAAACATTGCTGGTCTGCCTACTGTTGTTGCTGAATACTCTTTTCCTCCTATAGTCACTTTCTTGTTCTCGAGATACTCATCCACAAGACCTACAGCCACAGCAATCATGAAGTCAAAGAACCTCATCTCTCACCACCTCATCTTCCAGGAGGTATAGCTCCTGCGGGCGGTATGTGTGGTGCTGGTCCTGGTAGTGGTATTCCTCTTCTTCTAAGCTCCTCCTCAAGCTCTCTTACCGTGTGTAGTGTGTGTCTCAACTTGCTTGGATACTCCTCAGGAAGAAGTCTTCTTGAAGCTTTTATGCCAGGCATGTTGTCAGCAATTCTGGCAGCTGCAGGTGGCAACTGCTTTCCATATGCCTTTGAAGCTGGATTGGTGACAGTCTTAAGACCTTTCTCGCCTTTAGCCAATGCAGCTGTTCTGCCGAACATCACTCTAATCTCCATCTGACCTTCAGTTGGATAAACAGCTGTGACAGGCACGTTTCTGAACCACACAGCTTTCTCAGCCCATCTGATTTTTCCTCTGCTCACAATCTGCATACCGTATAGAGCTAGCTCGCTTCTACTAGGGAACATTCCTGTTAGTGCAGCCATTACTGTTGTAGGTCTTACCAGAACCATCTTCTCACCATAATAATATATGTGTCACGCCTTTAAAAAGCTGAAACTTATAAGATATTTTTACTCGACAAGTCTCTTCAGAATTTTGAGCCATTTAGGCTCTCTGATAGTCTCTCCAAATCTCATTCCGCTCATAAACCTCTTGACCTCCTCTGCTGCAGGAGGCATCTGTCCGCTCATCTTTTTTCCTTTCGCTCTTCTGGCTATCATTGCGAACGTTACTCTTGCTTTTATCTGTGCCTCTGTAGGTCTGTATGCTGTTATCGGCTTTGCTCTGAAAAAGACTGTTTTTCTAGGCTTCTCTCTCACGACAAGTTGAAAAGGCTTGTCGTCTCTGAGATACTCTTCTATCTCAGAACTCTCCTTCGATCTCTCTTCTGAGGATGTCAATCCACTCTCTCGCATTTGGAGACGCCCTCGGGTAGAGTTGTCCCAAAAGATCAAGTATCTCATCTTTATCCCATGTAGTCTTGAGAGGTATAGTGAATCCAAGATGTCTCGCAAGCTTCTCAAGTCCCGCCAGAGTCGTTGGGTGAAGCTCCACAATGTTGTCTCTGACATCCACCATAGGCGGAAACTCAGCTATCCAAGGGTTGGACGCTCCTGGCAACCTCGGCGGGATGCCCATGAAGCCAGGTCCTCTTGTCATTGTCATTCTCTCGAGCTTCCCCAGCCATCTGGCGAACTTCCAAGTCTCTCGACCCACTCCACGAGGCTTAGCCCACCAAGGTGCGAAAGCTATCTCTTCTGGAGGTGGCAGAAGCTCTTCAGGTGCTCTTCTAGGTCTTTTAGGCGCCTTCTCAATCTCGAGAAGCCCTTTAATCAAAGGATCTTCAAGTGCTTTTCTGCTCACAGCCGTCACGTCTCTTGCGAATCTTTTGAGCGTGTTTTCTTTCTCGAGAGCGATGAGAGCCTCCTTTCCAGTCTTTGCATACTCAATTATCATAGGCTTGATCGTCTCAAGCTCTTTGTTAAGCTCGTTTCTAAACCACTCTTGTTTTGCTTTGGGGACGTAGAGAACTATCCATCTCTCAACAGTCTCTCTAATCTCTCTCTCAAAAGCCTTCCATCTCTTCTCAGCCTCCTCCTCAATCTTCGTCGGCGGTGGAGGAGGCGCTGGTGGTGGCGGAGCGGGAGGCGTAGGTGGAGCTATTTTTATCTTCTCTACTGAGCCTCTGAAGTCTACATACATAACTTTCATAGGAGGCTTAGCCTCTACAATTCTCTCAACAACTCCGCCGATCTCTTCTACAGCTTTTCTGAGCATCTCTTCAGCCTCTCTGTGATAAGATATTCTTGCTCCCAGCCACGAGTATTCAGCGTCGTGCCAGTCTATTCTGATGACTGGTCTCGTGATCTCTGGTCTGGGAGGCTTAACTCTCTCATTTATGATCTTCTCAATCTCTCTTCTGAAAGGCTCAGCCTCTTGAAGAGACTTAGGAAGCTTCTCAGGAGCGGTAGGAGGCTTCTCAGGAGGCTTAGGCGGTGGAGCAGGAGGAGGCGGTGGTGGAGGAGCTTTTTTAGACAGCTCCTCAAGCTTAGAGATCTTCTCTTTAAGCTTCATGACGTTGTTCATGATGTCGGATACAGACTTCTCATCAAGTTTAGCAAGCTGAATTTCTCCTTTGAGGTTGGAAAGCTCGAGAGGTGTTGAGAGACCTACGCCTTGTCTCGAGGCGTATTCTCTCAGTCTCTCAAATCTTATCTCAAGGCTCTGAGCGTCTGCCTCCACAAATCTTATCTCGTTGGCAAGCGCTCCGTATCTGTCTCCAATTCTCTCTTCAACAAACTTCTTGTCATATCTAGACAGAAAATCTTTTATTTTTGAAAGAGCTTCAGAGGCTTTGACAGGGTCAGACTTCTCAACAGCCTCGTCAGCCTCTCTCTCAAGTTTCTCAGCCTCTTCAGCAAAAGGCTTGAGTGTCTCACGCAACTCTTTCATCTTCTCTCTGACTGAGGAAAGTCTGGACGCATACTTCTCTGCGGAGCTTCTGATCATCTCATATTCTTCTTTAATTCTCTCCTCCTCTGTGGTAGGTTTGGCAAGATATATTCTGTCATTTTTCACAGTAATAGGAATGGTCTTGAGAATGTTCTCAAGCTCTCTCGGAGAGATCCTCAGCTTCAGAAGTCTTTTTTCTATCTCTCCTTTGGTCAGACCTGGAAACTCTGTCAAAAGCTTGATCAGAAAATCTTTCGTGAGAGGTCTGAGATAATCATTCTCCTCAGCCCATTTATATGCGTCTTCAATATCTGAGGCGAGGAGAGCATCAACATGATAATAGCCGTAGTCGTATGTGAAATAAGCAGGTCTGTCGATCTTGAACGTCATAGTTATGATGATATGTCGCAGAAGACTTGGGAGAGGCACTATCGGGATGTCAGCAATGTTCACAGAGGCAACATGAAAATCATATGACTCTGCTCTGGTTGTCTCTCCATAGCCTAGCTTTGTGTCCATTATCTGAAAGATCCATAGGTTTCTCTCAGGGTCTGCCAACAGATAAGCCTTCTCAAATCCTCTTTTTGCTCTCTCAACAATTCCTTTCATGAGATTCGCGATGAGATGAGCATACGTCTCTATCAACGCTCTCTCTCTTCTTCTAAGCTCCTCCTGAGAATCTCTGATGAGATCTCTGGCGAATTCCAACGTATGTTCGATTTCTTTAGCCTCTTCATCTTTCAATCGTTTTCCGACGATACATCCGCATATATAGACAAAAAGGTCATCAACAGCCATGTTGATATATTTAGAGCCGAATTTATCCATCAGATCTATTATTTTGATCATAGCTTCTGTGTTGAAATATCTGTCGTCAAAAGATGCGTGAAAAGTCTCTGTGAAATATGCGTGAGGCGGTGCGTAGCGAATGCTTAGAAACGCTGTGCGAGATGCGTTTATACTCTCCATTGTGATCAAGTCGTGAGTCATTTTTAGAGCAGATGTCCCTCCTCTGTCAGCATCATACTGACCGAGGAGAAGCATTATGTATCTAAGTCTGTCAACATCGTCAAACAATGCGACTATCTCATATCTAGGTGGCTCGAGAAATATGTCTGATTTAGGCGCGATGATTATGTTTATTGTTGCTCCGTATTTGGCTTCTTTGCTTCTGAACATCACAATGCCTTCGTCAACTGCCTGAGAACATAGCTCGTAAAAAGCTGTCGGCAGATGATCTATTGTGTTAAGTCCTATTGTCGTCTTGGCGTCTCCGTTGTATTCTGTCACAATAACATGTTCTGACTCGAGAGGATATTTTAT
>Ga0081473_129456_pt1 | contig 21243 bp, 21 predicted proteins | sample CisSprmetagenome_FD_70977 | JGI IMG/M metagenome (GOLD analysis project Ga0081473, IMG submission 70977) | Hypoxic/sulfidic aquatic microbial communities from Cistern Spring, Yellowstone National Park, USA v2 (version 2) | ecosystem: Environmental > Aquatic > Thermal springs > Hot (42-90C) >...
CCTGGTTATATTTAAATAACGCTTAAAAAACCCTTTATAAGGTGGGTACTATTTCCGACGGGACTTCAGGCCAAAAGGCCAAGCGGCTCATCGTTAACATAGAAAATATAGTTGCCACCGTATCGTTGGAACAAACGCTTGACCTTTACGCTATAGAAAGGAGCCTCCCTAACGTGGAGTACGATCCCGATCAGTTCCCTGGGCTGGTTTTCAGACTCGAGAAACCGAAGGTTACAGCACTCATATTCAAGTCGGGAAAAATGGTCGTAACCGGAGCGAAAAGCACTGAGGAGTTAATTAACGCGGTTAAAAAAATAATTAAATACCTAAAGAAGTACGGAATAGAAATCGTTGGGAAACCGAAAATACAAATACAGAACATAGTGGCTTCAGCTAACATTATGGTTAATGTGAACCTCGACATGGCGGCATACCTTTTGGAAAACAACATGTATGAGCCCGAACAGTTTCCCGGACTGATATATAGAATGGATGACCCCAAGGTAGTCCTCTTGATTTTCAGTTCTGGGAAGATGGTTATAACTGGGGCCAAGAGGGAGAAGGAAGTATTTGATGCCGTCGAGAAGATTTACAATAAGCTTACCGAGCTGGGTTGTACCCAGGAGATCCCCGAAGAGGAGCTAGAACTTTAAATTATGAGTCGTAACCTCTTTTTTTGGGAAGGTCATGCTGAAGCACAAGAAGTATGTTTACGTGGAGGTAACGAAGGAGGAAGGCAAGAAAAAGAGGATTTATTACGTAAAGGTGCGAGTCCTCAAGAGCAGAGACAACTCGGACCCACAGAAATATATCGTTCTCGACCTAGTAAGAACGAGCAAACCTAGAACCGCGAAAGTCTTGAGCGTTGACGTTCTTCCTACTGATGTAAAACAACTAATCCTATCGAAAGTTTAGATATGCTTTGCTTGCAATCTAATTTAGCTTGTCTTTAACGAAAGCTTCTTCTCTGCGATCGATAAAACTACGTATGTGAGAATGAGCGCCACAGCCCCTAACACTAGGTCCATAAGTATGTTCTGTTGGTTGGATATGACGCTGATTACGTCGGCTTTCTGAATCCCGTAAAGGCTCTGGTTTAGTATCCAATAAAGGAAACCTACTGCGACAATTTTGTAAATGTCGTGCCAAACCCTATACTTCTCCCCAGAGGAGAGTAGCTTTGATACGGATCTAGCCGTAAGAAAGATCACTGCTGATAGTACCAAGAACGGTAAGAACGCTTGGGCGTAGGACGCCAGGTATACGTAGTCCGGCTCCTTTGGCGACATTACGTTGGAAACCGTTACAAACGAGTAGGCACCGCCCAAGAGAAGTATAATTATAGATATAAGTCCAGAAACGAACATTAACGGAGAGCTTTCCCACCATTTTTCGAATAAATCATCTATGTTATAACCTCTAATTATAAAGAAAACTCCGAGTACCACGAGTGAAATCGGACCTATGTATTGTCCTAGCCCCAAAAGGCTTAATACTCCTATTAAGAGAAAAACCACTCCTGGCACCCCGAGCGCTAATCTCGAATATCTCGGCTCCTCAATGATTTTCTTCAGATATCTACCCAGGAGCGCATAGGTTTCCTCCACGCTTCTCGATTGTTCAACTATCACGTGTTTTATGCCGACTATCTTAAGCCTAGACTGAATGAGTGGTATAGCCTTAGCGTCTTCTGGACTATCATAAACTACGTACGCCTCATTTACGTTGAGCTCATTTATTACGGCGTCCAATTTCCTGGAGAACTCTAAGGACGCTTCCAACCCCGACCTAGACGAACCGGATATGAAGACTATTTCGGCCTCAATCCCACTTTCTTTGAGTTTTTTGTATATATTTAGTGCCGCTATCATAGTATTGAGATCTGAATCTTCTGGGTTGTATTCCATAAACTTAAATATTGCGCTCTTGACGCTATCCTCGCCTATCAACGGGGTTTGAATTCCAAGCTTACCTAAATCGTCGTCCCAATCAACGTATATTACGGCCGTCTTCTCCCTTTTGTTCCTCTCCATTCTCTCCTTTACCCTCTCCGTAAAGTATTAGTAAGTCCTCAAATGAAAGCCTTGCTCCCTGCTTGAGCTTCGTCTCCACCTCTTTTCTCTTTTGCTCCAATATCAGTGTCTCCTTTTTCGTCCGTTCTTGTTCTTGAACCTTCTTCAGCTCGTTGACTAGAGCATCCCTCTGAGACTTAAGTTCCTGGATTCTCTTAGAAACTTCCTCTATTTTAGCTTTCAAGTCCTCTATTTTCTTCTTTAGGTCACCTATTTCTTTAAACAGATTGTCCCTTTCTTCCTTCAATGATAGGTAAATTTTCCTTTTCTCTGTTACTTCATTAACTAAAGCCTGCAACCTTTCTCTTAGCTGATTTAATTCCACTTTTCTTGCTAATAATTCAGCTCTATTTTCTATTCTCTTCTCTTTTATTCCCTCTCTCTTCTTGATCAAAGCTAGCTTCTTCTCTAGAGCTACGATTCTCAATATTAGCTTCTTCTCTTCATCGAGATTTAGAGTACTAGTTTGAAGCTTCCACTCGAGCGCCCTAATTTTACGCTCTAACGATGCCACGTCTACGTCGCCGAACTTAGCCTGTAGCTTCTTGGCCTCCTCCAGTTCCGTTCTAATTCTTCTTACTAACTCCAGAAGCTCGCTCTTTCTCTGCTTGAGCTCTTTGAGCTCGTTGAGTCCCTGCTTGAGCTCCTCTCTTACCTGAGCTATTTGTTGCCTAACGCTCCGCAACCTTTCCAGCTTCTCGTTCTTCTTTTGCCTAATCCTGCGAATCTCTGAAACGAGTTGCCTCCTCTCGTTTATCGCATCAGAAATCTGTCTCTTCAGTTCAGCTATTTTTTCCAACAGCTCCTCATCCGTGAGTGACATTAATGCACCTCCAAGGAAACGGCTCATCTTCTCATTAAATGTACCATATATAAGAGTTCTTGCCATAAAGCCGAGACAAGCAAGGAGCCAGGTGGCCGGCTCGGAAGCTTAGGACGAGGTAACCGCTTACGATGAAGTAAAGGTATACAGGTAGAGTATTACCGTTGGAAATACTAATACTAACGAACCCGTCAGGAGGAATTGTGACACGCGTTAGAGTAATTGAGCTGGGCAAGGTAGAGAGGACCGTTTTGAGGAACAAGGTTCTGATTAGGGCGAGGAACGACCTGGATTTCGAGAAGAACGACCCGACCGGATTAATAGTCCTTAACGAGAAGGGAGAGCGTATCGCTAAGGTCCTCGACGTCATAGGTAATATCGAGTCACCTTACGTACTCGCCATGCCTTTGGTCGAAAGCCAGGTTTCAGGCAAGGTGTACCTTGAGGTAATAGAGAAGCCTCAGAGAGCTAGAAGATCTAGGAGGAAGTGATCAGTCGTGAGCCTTGACTCTGCCCCAGAGATCTTCGACTCCTCAAGCTTCTGTCCAGTCACTGGTGGTCAGCATCAACCTATATACGACGTTGCGAGAGGACAACTAGTATGCTCCGCTTGCGGTCTAGTCCTAGCAGAAAACATAGTAGATACGGGTAGAGAGTGGAGGTCCTTCTCGCAAGATGAGGAGGTGGAGAAGTCGCGAGTGGGCGGAAGAGTAACTTCCAAGGTACATGACGGCGGACTTCACACGGAAATCGGTAGGGCCAGGGTCAAGAACGAAAGGCTCAGGAAGATCTTCTCTAAGCTAAGCGCCATAAACAGAGGGGCTAGGGTTAGGCCCCAGGATCGTAAGTTAGTGAGTATGCTCCACATAATGAACCAGGAGGTTTCCAAACTGGGCCTGCCGGAAACCGTTAAGGACACCGCGGGTAACATAATCAGAGAGCTGCTAAATAAGAGGCTTGCGACTAGGTTTTCTAATCATAAGATATTGATTCTGGCTACAATATATTATGCTGCTAAGATTAACGGCTACCCTCTTCCCTTCCAGGAGCTTATGGACAAAGACGGTTATCCGCTGGATGTCGAGAAAGAGAGGCTCTGGTGGGAAGCCCTTAATAGAGTACAGTTCGCCATGAAGAGCTTGAATCTCAGGCCAAAGGTGAGCTCAATTAACTACGTCCCTCAAATCGCCAGTAGGTTGAACCTGTCACAAAAGGTAGCGACTAAGGCATCGGAGCTCGTGACGGCAGTGGAACGGCGGGGATTGGGGAGCGGTAAAAGCAAAGTCAGCCTCGCGGCCTCCGCCGTTTATATCATGTCTGTATTATTTGACGAAAAGAAGACCCAGAAAGAAGTAGCTTCAGTTATAAAATTGACGGAAGTCTCAATAAGGAATAGATACCGAGAAATTGTAGAATCCTTCGATATAATTGTAAAATTATAATTTTTGATTTTTGATGAGTAACTTAACCCGTTATTTGATTCTAATCATCTAAAAGGCTTAAAAACGGACAAGACCATATAATATTTTCAGCGGGGAGAGTGTGCCCGGCATGGAATCAGAGACAGTGTCGTATGAAGACCTAGTTCTCCAGAAGGTTCGGGACGCCGGAGAAAGAGGAATAACCCAAGCGGAACTCGCAAAGGAGCTGAAGTTGCCCGTGAATATAATAAGTAAAACTCTTACCCAGCTAGTGAAGAAAAAGAAAGTTGTAAAGAAGTCAGTGAAAGACGATAACAAAACTGTTATCAAATATTTCGCTACTGAAAGCGGGAGTACCGGACTTCTTGTAAGTTTAAGGCTAGTGGAGAAAATCCCTTGTTATACTTGTAAGTTATTATATAAGTGCGGCAACGGTTCCGTCGTCAGCCCTAGCTCCTGCTCCACGCTTACTAACTTCCTGTTCTCCCTAGACCCAAGCACTCTTTGACCTTTTCTGGAGGTTTGTTCGTCTTAAACCCCTTAGGATCGAAGTGGGTCCTCGCGGCGCTACCTAGACACTCTATCATCTCAGTTACCTTCTTCGGCCTAGTCCTGTTCGTTGAAGCGAGGAAATCCGTATTGTAATAAGGATCGTTGTATATGAGTTCTGCTCGAAGGACTTCTAGGAATTTCTTCTCACGCTCGTCAGAAACGTTTTCCGAAATCTTCGTTATCACTTCTTGATCACCCAAGGATCCTAACCATATTGGGCCTCCCCCTTTCATCGGAACCTTGCATACGGGGCAAAACAACCTACAAGCCTCCTCGGACTTTATCCTTAGACCACACTTCGGGCACTCGTAGTAAAAACCCAGGTTCTTCAGGGCCTCGTTGGCCTTTCCTGATCCTCTCCTGACCTCCACGAAGACTCTGTAATAGTAGTCTTTATAGAACGAAAGTAGCGGTATAACCCCTTTCTCGAGTACCGCCGCGTCCCTCACTATCCTGCCTATGAGCGCCCTTAGCCCGAACTCCTTGGAAAAGCTCACCTTTCCAAAACAGGTGAGATCATATTTGCGCCTGGCGGACGAGGCTGAAGAGCATTCCAATGCGGTTAAATCGGTGGCCGTTATTCCGAGGTACCTTACGGAGGACCAGAGGGCTGACAACAAGAACGGGGCAGGTGTGCCGAAAGGATCGATGTCCACGAACTCGGCTCTCTCCTCGTAAAGGAGCGCATTGACGTCCTTGTTATAAACTAGAACGTCTACCTTATTGAGCTCGACGTTCTTTCTTATCAACTCCACTGCCTTAGGGTCCCTATCGTTAGCGATGACCCTTTCGACTCCCGACTCGATCTTGTACCTAAGGGCCCTCACGCCGGAAGCGGACATCCCATCGATCGCACTCTTCGGCTTCACGGCCTTCAGGAATGCGACGCTTACGTCACGATTAAACTTCATTCTAGGATTATAGAACACGGGCGCCCAGGACGGGTCAAAACGGCCCTCCTTAGAGTACTCCGACGGATCAGGTATGAGGAGCTTTACCTCTCCCTCGCGTATTTCTCTTAGCTTCATAGCTTCATATCCGCTATTCTACTTGCTTTACATAAAACTCTCCGCCAAACATAGATACAAATTTTCTTGCGTTCTCTATTTTCTCTTCGACTTCGGAGACCACTATGACCATCCTCTTCCCCTCTTTAACGGCGGTGACATCCGCTGGAGAGTAAGAGTATTCGTAAACGTTATATCCTTTCTCGGCTAGTTCCGCTGAGATGCTATATCTATAGCTATTATTACCCTTAGTCTTAACGCTTTCGAGTTCAGGAACTTCGAAAATGTCTCCTAAGATTTCTTCACCAAACAACTTTACAAGCTTATGCGCGACCTCTATCGAGACCTTATTGGTTATACCCCTCTCGTACTCGTAAACCGACATCCTGGTAACGCCTAGAAAGTCCGCCACCTCACCTAAGCTCATTTCCTTCTTTAACCTCTTGCGGTGTAACTCCTTCGGGTTTATTCTCACGTAAATGTTTCCCTTGCTATAAATCGTGAAGAACTTCTCACCCGCTAACCTCCTTTCCAATGTCTTAGGGTGAACTAAAGGCACCCCTTTGTCTATCGGTAGATCCTCGTCTGTGTTGTCACTCGAGATAACGACGGGCTTGCAGGAGAACGAAGCCGCCAACCTTTTCAACTCGTCAGCCTCGACTTTCTGCATCCGCGAAACGTTATCAATGACACGGATGACGAACCTCTCATCGTTCTTGACAACCAAGACGTCAACAGACTTCTTGCCTCTTTTAGGATAGTCTACGATCTCGTAGCGCGAACCGCTTCTCTCAAACACTTTCTCTATTTCAGATAACGTCCTGCTCATCAATCCCGCTGTCCTCTTGAGAGTTACTTATCGAAACAGATAAATTAATAAAAATAGCAGTACCGAACCTCCTTAATAAACTCTCCACTTCTCCGACCCTTAGTACGCTCGCTTCCTCCTTGTTCAGGACTATTTTAAGGGCCTCCCTGTTCCACTTGTAATCTTCCACAACGAACTCTCCACTGTTCCCGCTCTTGGTTATGATTATGGGTAGCTTAACCAGGTCCCACAGGTATATCGGAACGGACTTCCCTAAAGCCTCTGCGATATTTCTCGGGATCTCTATCTCGCTCCCGTCGTCAAGCCTGACCACCGTCTTGCCCTTAAGCACCTCAGCTAACGTAATGCGCTCGGATGGGTAATAACTCAATAGGCTCTTTAGTCCTAGCTCGACGATCTTATCTAACATGCCTCATCCGAGTCTTGCCGAAACCATTGCGTGGTCCTTGTCATAGGGCTCCAGGTCTACTATTTCCAGAACGTCGAAGCCCGCGTTCTCAAGCTTCGATGTTTCGACCTTGAAGATCTCCTCCGGGTCCTTAGTAACATCTATAGACCTGGCCTTTATGGCTAGCAGCATACTGCCCCCCGACTTAAGGAATTGTCTCGCGTTTCTGATAGCTATATCCGTCTGATCTGGCTGGGCTATATCGATGTAAAGTACATCCACGTCTTCCACTAGTGGAGCGTAGACGTTAGGGAACCTCGCATCGGCGAGTATAGGGAACATATTAGGCCTAACTTGCGCTACCAGGAGGAGCTCCCTGACTATGCGCGCCGAGAACTCGACCGCGTAGACCTTACCCTGTGATCCTACGATATCTGAAACGTGACTGGGAGTGGTTCCTGAAGCAGCTCCTAGATAAAGTACCTTGGAGCCCAGCTTTATAGGCATCTTCTTAAGTCCTTTGAGTATAGCTCCAGCAAGCTTCGACCTGTAAGCGTTCCATTCCCTGTACTCAACGTCCTTGATCCTGTAAAGCTTCTCACCGTAAACGCTGTGTCCAGGGGCCAAGTTCTTCGTGCATAACTTCGAGGTGCCGTCGGGGGTTTCACAGAAGTAGACGCCCTCAAATTGAGTTTCCTTTATCGTGATATTCACCATGAAGTTTCACCTACCTTTTCCTCCCTGTTTTTCTCCAGATTTGCCTTTTACCTCTTTCGATTTCTCCTTCTTCTCTTTCTTTTCTTTTGCCTTCTCCTCTGGTCTCTTAACGGTCTCAGGCCTCCTGGGCGGCGGGCTCGCGTACTTCGTCTTGATCTCCTCAATCCTCTTCTTGAGCTCTTCGTTGAGCTCGTCTCCGATGTACCTTCCGCTGAAGTAGTCCACCCTCGTTGCTATAGCTAACTTAGCTGCCAATGCCCTCGCTATCTTACCCCTTTGCCATCTAGGCGATCCGTGAATCTCTGGGTACTGGAATATAATGCCGTGCTTTGGCGGCTTCCCTCCCTTCCTCAGCGCCCTGAAGAGTGCCTTCTCCGCCCCAAGCACCTGGATAGTGCTAGCCGGCAACTTCGCTAAGTCTTCGAGGCTTCCCGCCATGCTTAACAGTCTCGCTCCTATGGTAGGTCCCACCAAGGCCGTTACGTTCGGCGCAACCTCCTTCATAACGGACTCTAGGTACGAGACAAACTCCCTTCTTATGGCGTAAAGGTTGAGGATCTGTGAGCTCAACATCCCTAAGGCCTTCGCGTCCACCTCGCTTATGTCGGCTCCGATGCTGTTCTTGGCGGCTTTGACGATCCTTTTGACTAGGTCCTCATTGATCCCGAGTTCCCTCAAGGCGGATTCGGTGAAGTTTTCCCTTAGGCCTACCTCGTTGACGATCTTCGCGTAAGTCTCGTGATCCTCGACCAGCTTGTCGAGTTCAGGGAAATGAATGCTGTACCATTCCCTTAATCTCTCGCTGAACAGGTTGATTGTCTTATCAATATCGTCGATGGCCCTTACGGTTTGTATAGCTAATAAGTCCCTCTTTTGGGCCTCGCCCCTTATTTTCCTCCTAGTGTATTCGAAACTCAGGCTGTAGAGGTAGTTGTAAACCTCGTCCTTGTTGGCGAATAGTCCTCTAGAAACAGCCGTTTCAGCCATAGATCCCCTGAAGCTCTTAGCCCCTACGTGATGGACTTCCACCTTGACCTTATAGCCGAGCTTTTGTATGGCTGGAACTATAGCTTCGTTCTCGACTACTACCTCCTCAGGCTTTAATTTCTCTAGAAGCTTGACCGTCGAGGGGAGTGGTTCCCCCCTTTCGTTGTTTATAAGGTACTCGGAAACCTTGCCTATGTCCTTCTCAAGCGGAACGAAATCAAGTAGGTTGCCGGACTCATCATATCCGAAACTACCCAAAGCGTGTTCAACCAGGTAAAGCTTCATCACGTCATCGCATAGAGTCTTCGCCGAAAGCTTAAAATTTAGCTGGTAGTAAAAGTCCCTTAAGAATGCCTTCTCACGGATCATTAACGAAGGCCGGGAAAGTAAGGAACCAGACTCCTAAGATACCGAAGAAGGAGAAGCATAAGGAGGTTCCGAGGGTAAGGAACAGACTCGAGTATGAGAGGAGGGTGCTAAAGGCCGAGAAGGCCAAAGCTCCTGCCAGATAAGCTGTTAAAGCTTTTTTGTAACGAAAGCTACCTTACGTCATGAACCTTGAAGGATATAGAGGGAGAGCGCTAGAATTCTTGAAGTCTAAAGGACTAAACGTCGGAGATAAAGTTAGGTTACGTGCAAAAGGATTACAGTTAGAAGGAGTTCTAATGCCAAGCTATTCTAACGATGATAGAATCGTCGTAATAAAGTTAAATAATGGTTATAATATAGGAATTTCTATCGATAATATTTCTGAAATTGAACTGATAGAACACTTTCAACTTAAAGAAACTGAAACTAAAACATCGGATCATTTTAAGAAAAGTGAAGTTAAGATAATAAGCACCGGAGGTACGATAGCCAGCAAGATAGAGTACGAAACTGGAGCCGTTAGGCCCGCTCTTTCGACGGAAGAGATCATCGAGTTCGAGCCAGAGATTCGGGAGATCGGAGAGATCTCCTCAGAGGTTCTTATGGCCATCCTAAGCGAGAACATGAAGCCCGAGTATTGGGAAAGGGTTGCTGATGCCATAGCGAGGGCTTTTAATGAGGGGAATGTAGGCGTGGTCGTAGCTCACGGTACGGACACAATGACGTTCACCGCAGCGGCGCTAGCCTTCTCCCTACCTTCGTTGCCTGGTCCCGTAGTGCTAGTCGGCTCCCAGCGAAGCAGTGACAGGCCCAGCAGTGATGCTCCGATAAACCTCTACGCGGCAGTCTATACAGCGAAACACGCTCCGTTCGGGGAGGTCGTTATAGCCATGCATGGCACCACCTCCGACGACTACGTCCTAATTCACAGGGGCGTCAAGGTAAGGAAGATGCATACCAGTAGAAGGGACGCTTTCCAAACGATAAACGGTTTGCCCTTAGCTAAGTTTCTCTGGAGTGAGAAGAAACTGAAGCTCCTGTCCTCCGACTACAAGCGTAAGGGAGAGCTGAAGGTAGACGCCAAGTTCGATCCCAGAGTTTTCCTGTTAAAGTTTTACCCAGGAATGCCTGTTGACGTTGTTTACTGGCTGACAGATCGTGGGTTTAAGGGTATAATAGTTGAGGGTACGGGGCTGGGCCACACCGCTTCGGAGTTCGCTGAGGCCTTCAAGTACGCGACCGAAAAGGGAGTTTTCGTTGGGATGACCTCACAGTGCCTCTTCGGTAGGGTGAACATGAACGTTTACACCACTGGAAGGCAGCTACTGAGGGCTGGAGTAGTGCCTTTGGAAGACATGCTACCTGAGGTTGCCGTGGTTAAGCTAATGTGGGGGTTAGCGCATCATAAGACCATGGAGGAGTTGAAGTCCTTCATGACAACCAACGTAGCGGGGGAAATCAACGCCAGGCACCTGGAGGAATACTTCCCGAGGTGGCATCATGGAACTTGACTACGAAGCGTTAGGGCTTAAGGTCGGCTTGGAGATTCATCAACAAATCAACACGAAAAACAAGCTGTTCTGCGCATGTCCCACCGAAAGCGAGGAGCGAATACAAGGCGAAATAAGGAGGTACTTGAGGCCATCGTTAAGTGAAACGGGCGAAGCGGACGTAGCCGCTTTGACGGAGTGGAAGAAAGGTAAGCGATACGTTTACCTATTGCCCGACAACTACTGTATGGTCGAAACCGACGAGGAGCCTCCTCACTCCATAAACAGAGAGGCCGTGAAGTTGGCCTTAAGTTTCGCCTTGGCTGTAAACGCTAGCCCTGTGGACGAGATTTACGTCATGAGGAAGATAGTCATAGACGGCTCGAATACCTCTGGCTTTCAGAGGACAGCCATAGTGGCCCTCGGTGGACAGATTGAGGATAAAGAAGGACCCGTAAGAATCGAGACCATAACCGTGGAAGAAGACGCTGCGAGAAAGGTGGAGGATAAAGACGGCGAGACGGTCTTCAACCTGGATAGACTCGGGATCCCCTTAATCGAGATCTCAACCGCCCCAGACATTCACAGTCCAGAGAAAGCGATGAGGGTCGCCCTCACGATAGGGCAGATCCTGAGAATGACGGGCAGGGCCAAGAGGGGCCTCGGTACGATAAGGCAGGACCTTAACGTCTCGATAGCTGGGGGAGAGAAAACAGAGATCAAGGGGGTTCAAGAGCTCGAGTTAATTCCGAAGATAGTAGCGGAAGAAGCGAGGAGACAGTACGAGCTCCTGCGAATAAGGGACGAGCTAAGGAGAAGGGGTTTAACGCCTGAGAAAGTGAGGGAGGCCTTCCAGCCCACGGATCTCACCGACTTATTCAGAACCACTTCGAGCAATGTGATTAAGAGAGAGCTCGATAAGGGAGGAAAAGTCTACGGCGCGAGAGTGTTGGGCTTCAAGGGGATATTCGGATGGGAAGTGATGACCAAAAGGAGGTTCGGGACGGAAGTTTCGGACTACGTTAAGGTGTTCGCAGGATTAGGGGGTATCTTCCACTCGGACGAGTTACCTAATTACGGCATCACCGCGGAAGAGGTTGAGTCTGTTAAAGCGGGGCTGAATGTCCAGCAGAACGACGCTTTCGTTCTGGTCGTGGGCCCTGAGGAGAAGGCTAGGGCCGCCATGGAAACGATACTTAACAGAGTGTTGATGGCGTTCGAAGGGGTTCCTAAGGAAACCAGGGCCGCCCTCGAGGATGGAACCACCAGGTTCATGAGGCCCAGGCCGGGGGCCGCCAGGATGTATCCAGAAACGGACATTCCACCATTGAGGATAGATGAGAACTTACTCGAAGAGGCTAGAGCGCTTGTCCCCGAGTCGCCGGAGGCCAAGCTGAAGAAGTACATCTCGTGGGGACTCAGCGAGGAGCTCGCCAAGTCCATGCTCAAGAACCCGAACTTCGACCTCTTCGAGGCTCTAGTGACCAAGTACAGCAGTGTGCCGGCTCCACTCATCGCAAACATATTCGAGAATTACATCAAGTACGCTAAGTCCAAGGGAGGCAAGGTGGAGAAGCTGAGCGATTCCGACATCGAGAAAATCGTTAGAGCGGTATCTGAGGGCAAGATATTAAAGGACGCCGTCCAAGACGTGATACTTCAGTATACGACCACAAACCTCACCCTAGATCAAGTTTTGGAAGAGTACCGAGCGATAAGCTATGATGAACTGAGGAAGATAGTTAGGTCCGCAATAGCGGAATTGAGCGACCAGATTAAGGCTGACAAGAAGAAGGCTTTCAACGCCGTTATGGGCAAGGTAATGAGTAAAGTTAGAGGGAGAGTGGAGGGAAAAGTAGTAGCCGAGATTATTAACCAGGAGCTACAAACGTTAAGCGAGTGACGAGTTACCCCCGATCCTGAGCGGTGAAGAGAAGGCATTTGGCGGATCTATGCTTCCCTCGGAGTGATGAGCTTGACCGCTGTTGACTTAGATGAAATGATTAAGGTAGCCGCTGACCGGAAGGAATTAACGGAGGACCTGCTGAGGCTAGAACAGCTCCCTCAAGTAGCCCTGTATTATGGCCTCAAATTGTCGTACCAGAAGCTCGCCATAATAGGGCCTGACGGCACGGTTCTGGGCGATGAATCGGGTCGAAAGATTGAGTCGCCTTTAATAGATGATCCGGTAGGTTGGGAGTTCCCAAGAGTAGACTTTGCTGGGCTAGAGGGACTCGTCGGCGACACGGTCGGTTGTGCTGAGGGTGAAACGATCGGTTTAACCGTAAACCCTTGGCCTGTCGCTCTCGAAAAATCAACGATTCGTCCGTTCCACCTACTTAAGGGCGATAACGGCCTTTCGGTGGAACGCGTTAACGAAATAGAAGTTGGGATCCTTAGACCCACTTTGGAGATATTGACGCCTTTTTATAGGCGTGTGGTAAGAAGAAAAGCTTTCTGCTGCACCTCAGTCGTAATCGTTTCCCCCTACTCTAGTGAGAGGCTGGGATTAGTATCAGATAGAGCTTTCGGCTTCCGTGAAGAGGACGGTAAGATCATTACTAGCGTTCCCGTTCTGGCCTTAAAGGGCGTGTCACTTTGGGAACCCTACAAGGCTTCGTGGTTCCTAAAAAACGGTGTTAAGACTTTGATTTGTAAACCTAAATATGATGTACCTTTAATCAAAATCGTTCCAGACACCGTTTTTCCGCTTAAAGTCGTATACGAAGGAAAAGAACTTAAATTAGACCTTCTCAACTTGGATGATAGGCCACATTTAGTCAATGTGGTAGGCGCTTTCAGGATTAGAAACGCTAAGCTCACGTACCTAACTGGAGAGGAGGAGAGCTTATTGACGGAGTTCGATAGGGTCAAGTTCGTTATGGGCAGGTGGAAAATCGTTAAACTCTCGTTAGAGATCGGCAAACTTATAGAAGCTTACCTAAAGAAGAAGTCGTACTTAATGAAGTAAACTGGTTTCGTAATAGCACGAGGGGATCTCGACGCCTGTCCTTTTCAGCGCTTTCTTGCCTTCCGTGCAAAGGACGCAATAGTAGTTCTCGAACTCTGTGGTCTCGTCGACTAGAAGCTTATCCACAACGTCGTTCAAAACCTCCATGAAATCTGGGTCTTTCTCTAGGAACTCCCTTAAGCTAGTGCCGCGTTTTTTCTTAACGTAGTTCTCTACGGCCGCCGGTGAGATTCCCAGTACCTTAGAAACTCTATATAGAGAAATGTTTCTCTTAATCATAATCTCTGCTAACATAGACCTGATGGCGGGCAGCACTTCTTTGACTGATATTTCACAGGGAGGCCCTGAATGTTTTCTATTCACAATACATTGTTTAGAAGCCTTAGGATTAAAAAACAAGTATAAATCGAGACGGTCTCAAAGCTCGCAGGTCTTACAACCGCCCGCGTAGTTCTCAGCCACTTCGACGAACTTCTTCTCAATCCTCAGGCCAGAAGGCAGGAGCTGGAACTTCTTCTGCTCCTTCGCCTCCTCCTTCTCCTTCTTTATGCCGAAGTATATCACTTGCTGGCTCTTGCTCTTGTCCCTATACACCGTGACGCCTTTGATCCCCAGCTTCCACGCCATCATGTAGACCCTCTCGACCGTCTCGACAGGCTCTTCGTTCCTGAGGTTTATGGTCTTTGAGGTCCCAGAGTCGTTCCACTGTTGCCAGCAGGCTTGGTGTAGCAAGTGGAACTCGGGTGAGACCTCGTGGGCCGTCCTGAAGAGCCTCCTGATGGTCCTCGGCATGTATGGATTATCGCCCACGGTCCCCGTCTCGGCGACCTTCTCTATCACTTCGGGGAAGTCGAGCTCATACTTCCTCAGGTACTCCAAGAACAGCGGGTCTATCTCTATGAACTTCCCGACAGCGACGTTCCTGACGAAGGCCAGGGCGAACAGGGGCTCTATGGACGAAGACGTACCAGCGATTATCGATATCGTCCCGGTCGGGGCTATGGAGACCACGGTCGCGTTCCTCAGGCCGTACCTCAACCTCTCGTCCTTGACCCTGCTCACGTCCAACTGCTCCGCTGCCCTAGCGATTTCCCTCACGTAGTTCGAGACCTCTCCCTTAACGCCAGCTATCTCCAAGAGCTCCTCCAAGGGCTTGGCCGTCTCGAATATGTCCCTGTAGAGCTTCGCGTTGTAGGCAGGGAAGGTGCCCTTCTCCTTCGCTAGCTCTATCGAGGTCATCACGGCGTGGTAGTAGATGAACTTAGCCAGCTGGTATGACAAGTACACCGCGTCGACGCTGTCGTAAGGGATCCCCAGCCTCACGAACATCCTGGCCAAGCCCATTACGCCTAAGCCGACTTTCCTCGTCTTCTTCGTGGCCTCTTCTATTTGCTTCAACGGGTACCTATTCGCATCTATTACATTGTCCAAGAGCCTGATCGCTGTCCTTATCGTCTCGGCTAGACCATCCCAATCAACGGTGGGCTTACTGTCGACCTCCTTAACGAACTTCTCGAGGTTTATTGAGCCCAGGTTGCAAGATTCCCAAGGTAACAGAGGTTCTTCTCCACACGGATTGGTCGAGTTTATCTTGCCCAAGTACCAGGTCGGGTGCCTCCTATTGATCGTGTCTATGAACAATAAGCCCGGGTCACCGCTGTCCCACGCCCCCTTGACTATCTCCTCGAAGAGCTTCCTGGCGTTCACCCACTTGGCAACAGCGCCCTCCTTTTCAGCGATCGCTAAGACCTCGTCCACGGTCACAATTACTGATTCGTCAAGCCAAACGGAGCCCCTTTCCTCCAGCTCGGAAAGTATCGCCTCTTGAATATACTCCTCATTCATATACCCCCTGGCCTTGGTCATCAGGTACTCATGATCCGTCCCCGGGGCCTTGGTCTTTCTAGGATTGATGAGCGGTAAGTCTTCCCCTCTCTCGACCTTCTCCATGAAGTAATCGTAAACGCCTACGGAGATGTTGAAGTTCTGGAGCTGGACGTCCTTCAGCTCTCCGCTCTTGGACTTCACGAACTCCTCGATGTCGGGGTGCCAGACGTGCATGACCCCCATGTTGGCCCCTCTCCTTTTGCCTCCTTGCTTAACCACGTCGGTGCTTATGTCGAAGACCTTCATGAAGGAGACGGGCCCAGACGCTACTCCAGCAGTCGAAGCTACTATATCTCCTTTAGGTCTGAGCTCGCTGAAGTCGAAGCCAGTACCGCCGCCCTGCTGATGGATCAACGCCATGGCCCTCAAGGCATCGTAAATGCCGTCGCCCTCGGGGGTCGTCATGGAGTCCCTGACCGGAACCACGAAACAAGCTGAAAGTATCCCCATCCTAGTACCTGCATTCATTAATGTTGGCGAATTAGGTAAGAACTTAAGGTCGCTCATGATGGAGTAGAAATCATCCGCTATCTTCATTATCTCTTCCTCTGACTTGCCATACCTCCTCTCCACCTCCGCCAAGAACCTGGCGACCCTCCTGAACATCATCTGCGGGGTCTCGATGAACCTCAGCGTGTTGGGATCCTTGAGGAGGTACCTGGACTCCAGAACCTTGAGGGCGTTATAGCTTAACAAAAGGTCTTTGGGATCGAAGTCCTTCCACTTGCCCTTACCATAAACGTGGTTGTAGATCCTAGCCAGCACGAACTTCTTGGCGAGCTCGAAGAACCTCGTGTCCTTGACCCCGTTCTCTACGAGGTTCCTCTCGATTATGTCAGCTATAGTCCTAGTGTCGATCACCCCGTCCTTGGAGGACTTGGCTATGTCGTTGAGTATGTTGTCCGCTATTTCGTCAGGGATGGGAAGCTTTGAGAGTATTTTCTCGAGCTTGAACTCCTCCCTTCTTCCATCCCTCTTTATGACCGAGACCTTCCTCAGCTGTACGAGGATAGTGGATTCCATATTGACTAACCCTAAACTGAAATTCTGAGTAGATAAGCCGATGTCTATCTAGCACTAGTATAACCCTGACAACACTGTTTCAGATCTTCCGAACACCGAAAGGAAAGTGACGAGAAGCACTGAAACTCGGAAAGCTTCAATGAAACCAAAGGTTTCGTTTTTCTCACAATTACGAAAACACTTGTAACGCCGTAAGGCTGGCAACCATTAGTGGAAGCGAAAACGACGAATTAAGAATCGGTTCTTATCCGGAAACTCATGATTACGTTTTGAAGTCGAAAATGGAGGGTGCGGGGGTTTATCCCCACAGCGGGCCCGGGGGGATTCGAACCCCCGACCACCGGCTCCGAAGGCGGAAACGAGGGAGTTGACCGACGTAAAATCGCGTTGGTTGCCAATTTACGCCAATACGCGACGGAGGGCAACGTCAAGGCGTTCTACGACTACCTCGTGAACGAGAGGAAGATAAGCGAGAGGACAGCCGAGCAATACGTCTCCGCGATATCCAAGCCGTTCCGCGAGACGAGGAACGCCCAGAAGGCGTACCGGTTGTTCGCGAGGTTCTTAGCGTCGCGCGGGGTGATAAGCGACGACTTCGCGGAGAAGGTGCTGAAGGTCGTTAAGGTGAAGAGGACTAACGCCGACGTTTACGTCCCGACGTTGGAGGAAGTCGTTAAGACGCTGGAGTTGGCGAAAGAGTACAGCGAGGACGTCTATTTCGTTTACCGTTTAGCCCTCGAGTCGGGGTCGAGGCTGAGCGAGGTATTGCGCGTCCTGAAGGAACCGGAGAAGGACGTGTGCGGTTCCGGGATTTGCTATTACCCCCTCGCGTGGCAACGCGGTTACAAGGGCGTCTTCTACGTCTTCCACGTAACGCCCCTGCGGAAGGTCGACATCACGAGGTACGCCGTCGCGGATTTCGAGAGGCGCCGTAACGCGTTGGCGATTAAGTACGTCCGAAAGTTCGTCGCCTCGAAAATGGCCGAGCTCGGCATCCCGCTTGACGTTATCGACTTCGTCCAGGGGCGGAAGCCGACGCGCGTGCTCACCCAGCACTACGTCTCGCTTTTCGGTATAGCGAGGGAGCATTACCGCAAATACGCGGAGTGGCTGGCGAGCGTAAGGGTGGAGTAAGGAACGTCGTCGCCGTCGTCGCGCGCCCATCTTTTCGGCTTCACCGGGGGTCGTGGGGTCGTGGGGTCGTGTGTGAGCGTGCGTGCGGGCGAGACGCGTATGCGTGTGAAGCGGGCAAAAGAGTTGAGCGGGTGAGTCGGGAATCGCGAGTCTAGAGTATCCGCGGGTCGGATACCGCGGATAAGCGAGCCGAATTTTTTGCGTGTGAACGAGAGAAACGTGAAACGGGGTCACGCGGGGGCGTGTGGTGAACGGTTTTTGTGTGTATAGATGAAGGGCGTACACTCCCGTCACGCTTACACACACTTGCCTGACACTCACGTGACACTCACCTACCACTTGCCTACCACATTACGTACGCACTCCGCCTTCCGTTACCTTTGGTGTACGTGACGGCACGGCGCATTATACGTTATAACGCGTACGAATGCGTATGAACGCGTATGTAGTAGAATTAATCCGTTATTACTCTAGTTTTCGAGGGAAGGTTTTATAGAGGTTAACTTTATTTTCTCTCCGTTTCAATTAATATCGAGGGGAATCATGTCGGTAAGACGAACTGCACTCCTAATCCGCCTCAAGCCTGAAGATAGGGAGTTCGTGAAGCGACTAGCCGAATACTACGACGTCGCGGAGGCCGATATCGTGAAAATGGCGTTACGCGAGTTCATAGAGAAGCGCAAAAACGAGAACAACTCGTCATGAGTCCGTTTTTCCCGTCTCGTCACCTATCGGCAGGGGTGAAAAAGGACGGGGGTATTCACGAAACCCAAGTCGAACCGCGATAAAAAAGCCAACGGTCGCTCGCGACGGACGATCTACGTATGGCTCGCGTCCGATAAAGCGGTCTTCCTGATTGCCGGCGACGTCCGCGAGGCGAAGTACTCGTACGGCGTCCCGATCGTTCCGCTCTACGGGAAGTACCGCTCGTCGAAGGACGATAGGGTATACGACGCGAACGAACTACGCGATTACGACGTCGTGTTGAACGTCTCGAAGGACGCCGATATCGACGAGCTCAAGGGAAAACGTCTCGCCGTCATCGGCTTCGACGAGAGCGAGGTGCTGATCGAGAACGAAGAGAACGAGGGGGGTGATGGCTGATGCCGGTATTCATTAGGCCGAGGAAGAATAGGAATAATTCATCGTCAACGAGAAAAATTCAAACGCCTAGCGGTTCCCCCAAATCCCCCACAACATCGTCAACAGAAATCAAAGGGGAACCCCCCAAATCCCCCAAATCCCCCAAAACTGTGGGGGAAATGGGGGAAATGTGGGGTTCCCCCCGGGTTTCAGTTGACGATGACGACACCATAGTGTCTGACACCATGACACCAAGACACCATGATGACCGGTCGACCGATAAACCGCTGGCGTGGACGGTGGTCGTCGGTAAGGACGGACATCATAAAGTCGAGGTAAGCGTCTACAAGGTCGGCGAGGTCGATAAGGTCGAGGGCGATAAGGTCGTAAAGAGGACGAAGTTGAGGTTCGTGTTGAAGTACGGTAAACACGTCGCGGAGTGCGTCGACGAGTCGGGGAAGATCTACGCCGATTGTCGAGACGCGATAACGGAAATCACCAAGGCGTCGAACTACAACGTGTCGGCGAAGACGCTGGTCGGAGAGATCGTCGAGCTGAGGAAGAGGTACGCGAACGAGGAAGTGATCTCGATCGTCGACTACGTCCGTCAAAAGCACCCCGATAAGTTAGCTGAGATCGAGCGCGACCCGTTCGGTTGGGTCCTCGACCGGACTAAGGAGATCGTCGGGTACGAGCGCATTAAGTTGCTGACGTTCCTCTCGATCGTCTCGTCTCAAATGGATCGCGTTATGGGGATGTCTCGTATACACCTATTGTTAGTCGGCCCGTCAGGCGCCGGGAAGTCGTCGACGGTAAAGAGCGTCGTCCGGTTCATCGACGACACCGATATTTACATTTCGGGCACCCGACTAACGCAGAACGCGCTAGGGTATCTCGACGTTAAGACGGTCGACGGCAAGGTTCTCTTCATAGAACAAATCGACCGCCAAATCGTGAACTACCTTAGGGAAATGATGACCGAAGAGAAGATAACGACGCTCGTGACGGAGAAGGTCGTCGACGACGAAGGTCGCGAGCGCTTCGTCACCCGTCGCGTAACGATACCCGGTCAGGCGACGGTGATAACGACCTCCGTCGTCGACACGATCGACGTCGACCGCGAGCAATTGTTCAACCGGTTCCTGAAGGTCTACGTCAATCCGAAGTCGGTCGATACCGATAAGGTGATCGAGGCGATATGGACTAGGAAGAAAAGCGAGCTAAGCGAGGTCGATAAGCTCGTCTTCCTCGCCTATCTCCTGTCGCGCCCGAAGTTCGCCGATAACCGCGACCTGCTCGAGCAGGCGAAGAGGTTCCTCAAACCCATCGCGGGCATAAGTAGGGAACCGATCAACAGAACCGCTGAGATATTGCGGAACCTCGCGATCGCCGTCGCCATCGCTAGAGGGAAGACTAAGGTCGACGACGACGACTTCGGCTTCGTCATGCGGAACTTCCAATTAGATATCCTATATAATGGATTGGGTCTCTCAGAACGCGATGTCGACTTCATTCTCGCCCTGCCCGACCACGGAGGGGTAAAGACGAACGAGGTCGTCGACGAACTGAAGGAAAACAAGCAATACGTGGTGAACGTCCTGAAGAACCTCGAGCGCAAGGGCGTCGTCGAGGGCGTCAAGGAAGACGGTAAGACGTTCACGTGGTACCTGACGCCGTTAGGGAAACGCATTAAGGCGCTAGTCAATGGCATCGAGAAAGACGTCGTCGAGGTCGAGGACGAAAAGGGCGAGACCGTCGCGTTACTCGACCCGAAATTTCGTCCTGACGACGAGCGAGAAGGAAATCGAGGAAATGCCGTGCCTGTTAATGACGGAGGAGGAGTGTCGCGAGACGAAAAGGAAGTTGATCGAGGCGTTGAGGAACTCGACCCTGAGCTCATGGAGTTCGTGAAGTACGTGGACAAGAACGACGGCGCCGAGAAGACGTTCGGCGAGATCGTCGCGGACTTCGGCGACAAAACGAGAGCGAGTAAGTTCCTAAGTTGGTAGTTGGTGTATAAACACCGGACGTTGCGAGAAGGTCACGATCTACGAAGGTCAGACGACCATCGACCAGTTCGTCTTTCGTGCCAAGGAAGAGGACAGTTTCGTCGCGACCTACACGCGCATGAAAGGTCAGAAAGTACCGATTAAGGAGATGTTCGACATATGGGGCGACGAGTTGGCGAGCGAATTCCTGAAATGGGCTGAGCCGAAGGGACTCGTCAGACGAACTGTGATCGACGGCGAGGATTACATCGAGTTCGTGTGACGCCCGTCGTGGGGGGTCGTGGGTCGGAACCGCAATCGAATTTTTCGCGTTATCGAGGAATCTTTGCCGTCTTCCTTCGGCTCGACGTAAATCGAGGCAAAAAATCGACGAGTTGCCAATCTTATAAACGCGAATTGGCAACCGTAATACGGGACGCGAATTTGACGGAAAAACAACGTCGTTATAAGTTCGGCGACTACATTTTCACCGAGAGGAAAG
>Ga0081473_128122_pt1 | contig 21196 bp, 24 predicted proteins | sample CisSprmetagenome_FD_70977 | JGI IMG/M metagenome (GOLD analysis project Ga0081473, IMG submission 70977) | Hypoxic/sulfidic aquatic microbial communities from Cistern Spring, Yellowstone National Park, USA v2 (version 2) | ecosystem: Environmental > Aquatic > Thermal springs > Hot (42-90C) >...
AAGAATATCCACATCCCTAGAGAAGTAAGGGCTTCCACTGCGTTCCCTATTTAGTTAGTATTAGTTTAATTTCCGGCTATTATTAGCAATATTATATACTCGCTCTTCTTGACGTCAGTATGGGAATCTCTTTTTTAGCGTAAAAAATGAGATGAATAAAATACATAAAAAGTCGAAAGAATAAGATTTTTCGTAGAAAAGTTTGTATAAACGAGGGCGGACCTAATTATATGCCCAAGACAAAAGGTGTTAAGCAAGCTAATAGGGGCTTCGTTAGGTCCGCCCTCAAATTAATTTACACACTACTAGCTCAAATACTTTTCCCTAATGAGCTCGAACAACTGCTAAGGGCCTTACTTAAGGCTAGGGGGAGTTACTTGAGCAGACTAGGAAACGAGGGAAGAAAAGCCTTGAGAACCTTGAACCGCATCAATGTTGAAGACGTGAGAAAAGCGATCAAGGAATTGGGAAAGAAAGTGTTAAGGGAGACGAGGGACAGAAGGGTAGCCATAGACTTCCACGCAATACCACAATACCACAAGGATAAAAGATTATTGAGCAGGATAAGGCCAAATAAGGGGACTAGTTGGGGATTAGCCCAAATAGTAATCTACCTATTGGGGAGGAAAAGGGCCTTCTTAGACGTCTTACCAATAACAACGAAGAAAATAGCTGAGGACTTCAAGAAGGTAATGCAAGTTCTCATGGAGGAGTTGGACAGCGAGGGGCTTAGGCTTGTTATGGTCTTTGCAGATAGGGAGTTTGCTGTTAATGAGGTGGTTAAGTTTCTCTTGGATATGGGTTTGGACTTTGTCATAGCTGCTAAGGCTCAGATGTATGAGAAGTATTTGGGGATGTTAAGTCCGGTTGATGTTTATTACGCTGGGGTGAGGTATGTTGGTTTCTTGTGTGTTAGGCATTATTCTGGTGCTTGTCTAGTTATGCTTAAGAGGGATGATGGTGGTGTTATAGGGTTTTTGGTTAGGGGTGAGGTTGATGTTCAAGGGGCTGTTGTTTTGGCTGAGATGTATAGGGTGAGGTGGGGTGTTGAGAATGCTTTTCGTTCTCTGGAGGAGTTTAGGGTTAGGAGTAGGACTTGTGATGTTAGGAAGGAGTTGGTCCTTATTCTTTTATCTTATCTCTTGGTTAATATTTGGTTTTTGGTTCGTTCTTGGAGGAGGGTTAGGTTGTGGGAGTTTTGTGAATCGCTCTTGGAAGGGCTTGAGGTGTCGCGTAGCTCAAGGGATCAAAGGGGTAGGGTGTTATCACGGAAGTGTTTTTCCCTTAAGTCCAGCTGATTCTATGCTTCCCTTATTATTCATGTTAAATAAATTGTATATCTCTAGTATATTCAAGAAAAATATTATTTATTAGCTACAATAGCCCGAAATATATGATATTTTGTTGTAAATTAATTGAGTTAAATTCAATTTATTCTAAGTTTTAGTTTATCTTGCAATAAACGAGATTCCCATACTGACGTGCTCATTTATGCAATACTGAAACCAAAACGTTCAGTTAATGAAAAGATTAAGAAAATGAAAGAGAAAGCAAAGGAAATACTGGCAAAAATTGATAACGGGGAAGAAAAAGTTCTAACTACTGTAGTCCACATCTCTAAATTGCTAACGTAATTGAGAGTTTATCTAACCTCACAACCTCAATTAAGGTTATTGAAAACATAATTAGCAATGAGAATATTGTCATAAAACAAGTCACAGTACAAGATTACACCGAAGCTGTTAAAATAGCCGATGAGGAAAACGTAAGCATTAATGATGCTCTGGCTTATGTTATAATGATGAATAACGGTATTAACGAGATTTACACTTTTGATGAAAAACATTTTAAGAAATTAAATGTGAAGATTTTGTGAATATCTGTAATATTTTTATGTAATTATTCATCATTTTTAATTATTTCTAATCTCCGTTAATGTGATAAGGTAAGCTAAAGTATGGAAACGTATTTCAACTTAACTACATAAGTTTTATATTATAATATTAAATTGTGTATAGCATTTATTGGGAAAATCTTTGCAGTTTGAGGGATGCTTGAAAACTTTTTAAAAACATCCCTAGAGTGTTCAATGAAGTTCTTCATCTTCTTGGTGTACACTACAAAGTGATTAATTAACCTGCATTATTATTCTCCTTGATAGAAGACGGTGCTTTTTTAGCGAAGTTTTCGGCCCCATAAATCTCCCTTAATTTTCCTCAAACACAGTATATTACCTCCACGTATTAATTATGAACCTTTTCTCATAAATACTTCACATATGGTAAAAAGTTTTAATTTTAAGGTGCAAAAAAACTATCATTATTTATCGTCATGAGAATCTCTAGTGACCATAACATCACGGTAAGCTTAAGTTTTCCGACACAAATAATATACCGTGCAGACTTTTACCGTGAAGGAGGTCATTTATCACATAACTCCTCACGGTAACTTTAAGGAGTACAGAGAAGTAACCGCGACTCGTTATTTCACGAGGCATGGGTGGACTTTAACTAAGGTACATGAGGACAAAGTCCCAAAACACGAACCATGTACTTCGTATAGGTCTCCAGCAGTAGATCAGTTTTCCAAAGCCGAGGGGATCAGAATTACGGAAGGTTATGCTATTTCTAAGTTACTCACTCGTGCAGTTGACCAATGCGTAGAAGAAAAAGTCGTCAACATCGTGGAATACAAAGGTGTTAAGTTCTCCTATGCTGGAGACCCCTCTGATATCCCCACAGTAATAGACTACCTAAGGGGCACGGTTAAGGAGACGGCACAGTCAAGGGTGTTTAGCTTAGAACGGACTTATGGTATTTTAGACCCCGAGGTAACACTTCATCTTTTCCATCACGTTATATTTATGTTGAGGGCTGACAGACCTATGTTAAAGCTTGAAGAGAGGTTTTCACAGAGTGTGACTTTAATAGACGACCCGTTGAACCAAGAGCTCATCGGTTTTTCTACATTTGATGACGAGGGGGTGAGGACTAGGAGAAAAGAGGTCATTGGAGACGGTTACGTATTGAGTTATTTAGGAACACTAAGTAGAGGTAAGCCGGGTAACGCTAGAGGGGTGATCCCTAAGCCAGATTACTTCAACCTAGTCGTTAAGAACGGGGACTGGAGTTTAGAGGAGTTAAGGGAGGAGACGAGAGAGGGATTGATTATAACCGGCGTTGAAAGGAGTGAGTTAGTAAAGAACAGTATAAGGATCTTTCCAAGAAGAGTAACGCTGATAGGAAAAGGGGATATACTGGTCAGAGAGATAGCTATCCCTTTACAAGAGCTCGACACTATTGATGCGTTGACCAAAGAAGTTAGGAGCGGTTATATTGATGACCAGCACGGAGGTATAGCCCCTTATCTGAGGATGAAGGTCAGACCAATAATATATTAATTGATGATGCCACAAAACTATAAATGAGCGACACTGGTGTATTCAATCAAAATACACTACGTTAGTTTAGAATCTCTCTAATCCTACTTGTGTAGCTTCTACTATTCTACGTTGACTTGGCTGTAGTTACATCAATTCTTTTTCCTTCCTTTTTAAATGTTATCCTTTACTCATTAGAGTAGGCATTAAAGCTACATCAGTACCTGAGAGTTCAACCTAAGGCGAACGTAACAGGTTTATTGACTTTACACGGTATCATTGATTAAGTTTGGAGTAGTATCGTAAATTGCAAAGAGAGACTTAAAAAAACGAGTTATATGTGAGGCTACTTTTTATTAAAATCCTTTTATATATACGAAAGTTAATTTCAAATCATGCCTTTTGATTTTGAAGACCTTGGTATGGGAGTACTCTTAATAAAGCCAAAGGTCTTTCCCGACAAAAGAGGGTTCTTCCTTGAAGTGTTTAAGTCTACAGATTTCAGTAAACATAACATTCCGATACCCCTCCAGGTTAACATGTCTTTCTCAGTTAGAGGAGTAGTGAGGGGTTTACATTATCAGATAACACCAAAGGAACAAGGAAAACTTGTGTTCGTCCCTAAAGGGAAAATATTAGATGTCGCAGTTGATATCAGAAGGTCTTCCTCAACTTTTGGAAAGTATATAAGTGCAGAATTAAGCGAGTCAAACCACTACATGCTATGGATTCCTCCGGGGTTTGCCCACGGTTTTCAGGCGCTCGAGGACTCTCTAGTCGTTTACTTCGTTACTCATAACGAATATTCACCTCAACATGAGAGATGCATTAACTATTCGTATATTGACTGGGCAATAAAAGAGATTATAGTAAGCGATAAGGACAGACAATGTCCTCCTCTTGATAAGGCTGAAGTGTTCTCTTAAACTCTCCAGTGTTCTTGTTAATTTATTATAAATAAAAAGATACATAAGGGTCTCCTATCACTTTCACAGTTTAATTAATTTTCCTCATAATCAATTTTGTTTAACACTTTATTAATTATTCTACAAGATCTTTTTTCTATTTCATCAGTAGGAAAAAAAGATTTATAATTTCTATTGAATAATAAGTACAATGCGGGTATTACTAATAGGAGCCTCAGGTCAGTTAGGCGTTGAAATAGATAAATTACTTTCTAAAAAACACCAAGTCGTCAAGTTGTACAACTCATCAGAAATCCCTGACGGTTATAAGATGGATATAACCGATTTTACACATCTGGAAGATTTCATAATCAAGACCAGACCCGAAGTTATAATAAACACTGCAGCTATGACTGACGTAGATAAGTGCGAAACGGAAAGAGAGAAGGCGTATAAAATAAACGCTAAAGCAGTAAGGCACATGGTGAGGGCAAGTAGGGTTATAGATGCTTACTTTATTCACATCAGCACGGACTACATTTTTGACGGAATAAAGGGCAACTACAAAGAAGAGGACTTACCCAACCCGATAAACTACTATGGACTCACCAAGCTATTAGGAGAGACCTTTGCTTTATCATATGACGACAGCCTTGTTATAAGGACTTCTGGAGTGTTCAGGCACAAGGGATTTCCAGTCTACGTGTATAAGACATTGAAAGAGGGAAAGACAATCTTCGCATATAAAGGTTATTACTCGCCTATTTCCGCGAGGAAACTCGCTTCAGCTATAGAAGAGTTGTTAACCCTTAGAAAAACCGGTTTACTAAATGTTGCAAGCGAGAGGATATCACGTTATGAGTTAGCATTAAAGATTAAAGAAAAGTTCAATTTGTCAGGAGAAGTGAGGGAAGTAGATGAGGTTAAAGGGTGGGTAGCTAAGAGACCCTTCGACTCCTCTTTAGACTCCTCCAGGGCTAGGAAGTTCTTATCCGTTGATTTTTACAGTTTAGACCTAGACGGTATGGTGGTATGAGATGGAGGCAGTAATCCTACACGGAGGACAAGGGACAAGACTTAGACCGTTAACCCACACCGGTCCGAAGCAGTTGATAAAAGTAGCAGGGAAACCGGTTTCACAGTGGGTTCTAGAACAGATCAGAGACGCTGGGATAAGGGACGTAATAATTATCTTAGGTGATAACACGCCCACACGTGTTGTAGACTATTACGGAGACGGTAGTAGGTTCGGAGTGAGGATAACTTACGTTTACCAAGGTAAAGCTAGAGGACTAGCTGATGCTGTTTATAAAGTGAAGGACGTAGTGTCGGATAGGTTCTTAGTTTACTTAGGGGACAACGTGGTTCCTTACGATCTGAGTAAGTTCTCCTCTTTTAAAGGCTCGGCTTCAATCCTACTCGCTAAGGTTGACAACCCTAACAGGTTTGGAGTAGCCGTGATAAAGGACGGGAGGGTCATAAAACTAGTCGAGAAGCCTAAAGAACCGATTTCTGACTTAGCCCTAGTAGGCGTTTACGGGTTCACGAGGGAGATCTTTGATGTTATCGAATCGTTAAAACCAAGCTGGAGAGGCGAACTTGAGATAACAGATGCATTACAAGGACTAATAGACAGAGGTAGGGAAGTGGATTACGAAATAGTTCAGGGTTGGTGGAAGGACACGGGAACTCCGAAGGATATCTTAGAGGCCAACGCATTCTTGTTAGATAGATACGCTGAAAGGAAGGTTGAAGGTGTAATAGAGAACTCTACAATTGACGGCAGAGTAATAATCGAGAAAGGAGCTGTAATAAAGAACTCTGTGGTAAGAGGGCCAACTTACATAGGAAGGGACACGAAAATTGTCAACTCCTATGTAGGACCTTTCACTTCTATTGGCGAGCAGAGCGAAATAACAGACAGTGAGATAGAGTACAGTGTAATCCTTGACCGCGTTAAGATAAGGGGAGTGACACTAATGGACTCTTTGATAGGAAATAACGCTACTGTTGAAAAGGGTGGAAGGTGGCAAAAATTAATTATAGGCGAGAACTCTTCGGTGATACTATGAAAATCATCGTAGTTGGGGGAGCGGGATTCATAGGTTCTGCTTTCGTGAGGGAGTTAAACAAGAGGGGGATAAGACCCCTTGTAGTCGACCTATTAACCTACGCTGGGAGAAAGGAAAACCTTAAAGAGACAGACCACGATTTTATCCAAGCTGACGTAAGGAACGAGCAAATACACGATATAATTAAAGACTATTCTCCTGATGTAGTGATAAATTTCGCAGCTGAGACTCATGTAGATAGATCGATTTACAAACCCCAAGATTTCATAACCACTAACGTGCTTGGTGCCGTAAACCTACTTGAGGCTTCAAGGAAGTTCGGTTTTAAATACATCCACATTTCAACAGACGAAGTCTACGGTGAGGAGTGCGGAGATGAGAACTCACCTTTAAGGCCATCATCGCCTTATAGTGCCTCTAAAGCATCAGCTGACCTATTCGTAAAGGCTTACGTAAGAACTTACGGCATAAACGCGATTTTAGTGAGACCGTCTAATAACTATGGTCCTAGGCAGTTCCCTGAAAAGTTAATACCTAAGGCTATAATCAGGACACTGCTAGGGATGCATGTGCCGGTGTACGGTGATGGCAAAGCTGAAAGGGACTGGATATTCGTAGAGGACACTGCTAGGATAGTTTTTGACGTGATGAGAAAAGCGGAGTGGAAAGGAGAAGCTTATAACATCCCGGGTGGACAGAGATATAACGTGCTCGAGATACTGAAGATGTTGGAGGAAGTGAGTGGCAAAGAGGTTAGAATAAAATTCGTCTCAGATAGACCTGGTCACGACAGAAGGTATTGTATGATAACAAGGATGAAGTATGAAGTAACACCCTTTAAAGAAGGACTGAGAAAAACTTACGAGTGGTATTTAAATAACAGATGGTGGTGGGAGCCGTTAATTACGGATAAGTTCTTCGTAGAAGATGAGCCTTGGTTAGCAGTAAAGGGTAAGTAAACATTTAGGTAGGTAGTTTAAGGGAAGTAGTGTTTTAGATAACGTCTACCACACTGTACGTCTTATATTAATTTTTAGCCTTCTCAGCAATCTCCCTGATTATCTCTAAGTCTATCTTGATGTCATATCTAGACTTCTATAACACTTTCTTCCACTTCTGCAATTCCTCAAATATCATTTAATGTAACATTTTAATGATTAAGAATCTTCATCTTATTCTATTGTAGATTAAATCTAGAACCCATATATCATCATCTGAAGTGAAGGATAATAGGTTACCCCTTATGCCTGGATACATATAATAGCCTTTCATTGCTGTAAAATACCATTATTACTTAAAAAATCATTTGTAAAGTCTGTTTTATTTTCTAGAATTAAAAATCTTTATCTTTAGGCCTTATATCGTTTATGTCTAGGTAAAATATAAACTGAATAAACTAGATTTAAAAATTTTAATATATTTAAGAAAATGTCTTTACTTCATTTCCTCTTCAACAGTAATAGAACTGCTCCCACTACCACTAACACGGCTATGACTCCCACAATTATAAGTGGAATTATATAACTCGATGTTACGCCCGAACTTGCGTTAGTATAACCGTAAACTACATAATATGTCGTAGATGGATCGTCTACGACCACTACTTTACCCTGATAAACGAAGTAGTCTTCAGGGTTAAGCTGAACAATACCGTTTACAGTCTGCTTGAACACTGCAAAACTCTCGTTGTGTAACAAACTAACGTTAAACATTATGTATCCACTCCCGCTGACATTGACTGCTTGGGCTGTATAGGACTTACCTCCAATAGTCACATTACTTACACTGACAGATTGTGGAGTTACGACACTTACATATACGTAAGAGCTGTTGGGATATACGATCACGTACTCTCCTGAGTCGCTAACGTTTACGTAAACCAGTGATGCAGGGTAAACAATGTACATAGGTTGATAGAAGTTTACATTAGCAGTACTTTCCACTCCGTTGTTAGTTATACCCACTACGGCTATATTACCGTTAATGTTAACCATAGTCATCGATTAACACGGTTGAAAGAGATAGTGAAGTACCGATGGATCCCATGATAGCGCTAAGAGACTTAAGGGCTGTGAGGGACATACATAGAAGTTGCGGAGAAATAAAGAAATAGTTACCGTCCTTGTCCTCTCGATCAACTTTTATTACCATGTCGTAACTCCATTATTTGTGGGTAATATTAAGGAAATTAAGCCTTGGGGAGTAAACGTCCCTTACATGATCCTCGCCGTGATCTACTGGACTATAGGAGGTTTTTCTCTGACGGCTAACCCTTCTGATCACCCCTATTTCATGCTTTTGGGAGCTTACTCGTTATTTTTCGGCATGATCCAAAGGCTCTTCTTTCCTGCAACTAAGTATTTTGCCCTACAAATACTAACTTTAATTCTTTTGTCGATCCCGATCTCCTATTTTCAGGTACTAGCGTCAATTAGCCTCACTCTGACGGAAATATGGGCACTAAAAGATGTAATGACTTACGGTGGTAAATTCCCGGTGAACCTTCTCGTCCTTTCCTCTCCCTTCTTGTCTGTAGTAGCTTGGTCTTTATACCCCCAATTTTGGGTGTTAATACTCCCTCTACTCACCTACTCGTTAGGTGTAAATATCGGTGTTTTCACGGCTACTTTGAGGACTAAACCGGTTTTCGGCAGAGACCAATTACCCCTTTTGTTCTTCTTGATACTTTCGGTAATTATTCGACCTTTATACTACTTTGTGGGAGTTATATATTTGCTAATGATCGTTAGGACAAGGTATAAAATGAATCTGAGTGCCTCTGTTACCCTTTTCTCCGTCTTCGTAATCCCTCTATTAGCGTTGTTTCTGGGGGACACTCTGCACTCCTTCTTCTTAGGCGTTATGGCCCCCCTCTTCTTTTCGTGCATAGTGTACTCAACGAGTAAATATAATTACGATTACGTGTGGTTTCCCGTTTTGACTTCTTTCCTTTCTTACCTGATCAGGGGAATTAATATCGAACTCTCCGGAATAGTTTGGGCGATTTCGTTGCTTTCTTTTCTTTACTTAGTTAGGGATAACTTTTCTTTAACCACTCTGAAGGCCGGACTCTCCTCAAGGTATCTTAAGAGACGATAAGAGAAGTTTTTCCAAGTAGTCCTTATTGACTTTTCTCATTATACTCACATTTCCTTCCTATACTTTTAATCTAGAGCGAAAAACTCTTTTGTAAAATTTTTATCTAAAAACTCACGCATAATGATTTACCCCGTGAATTCTACGGGAAAATGTATATAATAAAAACTTTAAAAGGAGACAACAATTCACTCGTTAGTGATCGTTTACACTTTTCCGCCTTTAAAGGAGGAAGTGGTAAAGGAGAGACCTAACCGCTTTACAGTGATAACAGCCTCGGGAAGAAGGTGTCATCTCCACGATCCCGGTAGGTTAAAGGAGTTAATTTACCCGGGCAATAAAATCCTTATAAGAGAGGCTAAGGGTAATAGGAAGACCGACTGTCAGGTGACAGCAGCTTGGAGCGGGAAGGAATGGGTCATCACAGACTCCAGTATTCACAGCGAGGTAGCCAGAAAATTCCTCCCTACTGATGTTAAGAGCGAGGTTAGGGTAGGAGGGAGCAGGTTAGACTTCACTTACGACGATACTTTTGTAGAGGTAAAGGGATGTACTTTAGTCAAAAACGGCGTTGCATTGTTTCCTGACGCCCCAACGGAGAGAGGTAGAAGACACACTGAGGAGTTAATAAAGCTAACGGAGGAAGGTCATAATGCCGTTATCCTAATCTTGGTAATGAGGAGCGACGCTATTTGTTTTTCTCCAAACTTTGAAACTGATGAAAAGTTTTCTGAAACTTTTCTAAGAGCGTTGAAGAAGGGAGTTAAGGTCGAGGTAAAGACCTTTCATTTTGACGGTAAAGACCTCGTCTACAAGGGTGACATCCCAGTATGTAGAGACCTTCTCCATTGAGAGGTAGTAGGTACTACAAACACCAGAAATAAGGATTTAATACTCTTAAACAAGTTGCTAACGGCAACTTAACACAAGCTTCTCTCGTCGTGACAAGAGATGGTTTTACCTTATTAACTCGTGAATCCTATCGTATTATGTGCTTTGGATAAGCAAAAGGAAGGCTGAGGACTTTTATAAGCTAGCGATGACGTCCTTGAAAGCTGGAGACCTTGACGAAGCTTTGAGAAACCTGAGGCAAGCCGTAAATTTAGATGGTAACAACGTAAAGTACCGAAAATCACTTTTAGACATTTACGTTAAGTTAGGATTGTGTGAAGAAGCGGTAAAGGAAGCTCAGAAGTTAACGGAGCTAGCTCCTGATGATCCTGAAATTCACTACAAATTCGCTTTATGTCTTCATAAAATGGGGAAGGAAGAAGCCCTAAACGAGGTGGAGAAGGCTATAAAGTTAAACTATAATAACCCAGAATATCACGTCCTAAAAGCAGAAATCCTTAACGACGAAGGATACCATGAAGACGCACTACTTGAGGCAGAGAAGGCAATTAGGCTGGGTAAGGACGACGAATACATTCATTATTTAAAGGCAGAGATTCTGAAGGAAGAGAACAGGCTTATGGAAGCCGTTGAAGAACTGGAGAAAGCCTCGTCGTTCAACCCTTCGAGCACATTTTATTATATAGAAAAGGCGAGAATTTACATACAATTAAGGTGGTATGAGGAGGCTCTGGAAGAGTATGAAAAGGCTTGTAATTTGAACGACTCCAATGACGAGTGTCATTACGAAAAGGCTATAGTGTTAATGACGTTACACAGATGTGACGACGCACTTAACGAATTGAACAAAGCAATAAGGCTTAACCCGAGTAGGACAGAGTACCGTTTAGCTAAGGCTAAACTCTTAATAGTTACGGGTATTTACGAAGAAGCGTTGGATGAGTGTGACCAAGTGTTAAAAAGGGATCCGAATAACTTTGAGGCTCATAAGCTGAAGGCGGAAGCGTTAGAACATCTAGGGAAAAACGAAGAGGCTAAGAGGGAATTCGAAGTAGTTTATAGATTGACCCACGATAAGGAGGTTTTTGACTAAGGTTAGGTAAGACCTCTCCTTCTTAACGTTTCGGATTATCTGAATTATATAATCCTAGGCGAAGTTAGCTTTTATCAATACGTTGATCTCATCGCGTATGTTAGATATCGAAAAACGTTAAAGGAGCTTATTATGTGTTTGTATCGCTTAAAGATCGGAGTAATGATATACGAGCTTTAACGACATTAATACTATTTTTACGCTATTAGGAGAGTGTTATACCTTTGTTAGGAGACTGTATAGCCCTAGAATAAACTTCTTCGGAGGAGTGACCGTGGAGGAATTAGAAATAATTAAAAGTTAAGGATAAGTTACACAACGGATAGACACAGTGTTTAAGAGCAATAATTACTAGTGTAAGTTTTCGCCTATTCTTTTCTCTACTACATATAGTACAAGGGATATAACACCGGCTAAAGTGGTAGCCTCCAGTAAAGGCACGAACAGCTGGGGCTTAGCGAAAACCAGAAACTTTAGGGAAAAGAGAAAGTATGTTATGATAAACCGGTATTCTTTCGTGGTATACTGAGAGCTTTTCAGGAAGTTTAGGGAGATCACTAAGGAAACGATATACCACCCTAAGAAGTTAGTCACCGGAATTCCGTACCATTCCAATCCCGAGGAATACCAGGTCCAGTAATGGGCTGTAACCATTATTGGATCGACTGACATGTCTATGATAACCATCATTAAGGGAAAGAAGATGACCTTATACTTTAAGGGAAAGTCCATTAATGGTAAATAGGATATGTAACTGATTATCCCCCATGCAAGGATTACGAATATAGGGACACCTAAAATGTAAGGAGGGAAATTATAAGCGTAATGGCCGAAAGGTATGCCCGTATGTATTCCTAATTCTTCGAATGAGAAACCGATTAACATGGCTCCAAAGAATAATCTAAAAATATCCCTCCTATGCAATGAAATCAAGATAAGAGAAACAAGAGATAGTGAGAAGAAAATGAATAGTATACCGTCAAGAATTATTCCTACCAGAAGTATAATAAAGGAGATGGTTATGAGTTTATCACGTTCCATAACAAAATAATGTTAGTAAAAAGGAATATAGAGTTTGTTAAAATTTATCTGAAGTTGTCGTTTAAAAAGCATCTAACCGCCACTACTAACTTTTTATGCCCATTTAACATCTTGTTATTTACCTTCCCTTTTTCGATAACCTCTCCGAACCTCCTAACCGGTGGGGGATATCTTAGCACCTTTTCTACTATTTTTTATTGAGGTGGAGCGAGATACCCTAACCCATACGTGGATAAAATAAAGGAATGGTCAGACCTAATTATGCTGAGTCTAGGAAAACCCACGGAGATATTTAGAGTACGGAATAGGTACCTGCCATTAATATTCTCTAAACAAGTTTAGAACGCTCTGATTCTCCCCTAGTTAGGACACAGCTAGTTCTCAGATATCAGACGTCAAGAAGAGCGAGTATATAATATTGCTAATAATAGCCGGAAATTAAACTAATACTAACTAAATAGGGAACGCAGTGGAAGCCCTTACTTCTCTAGGGATGTGGATATTCTTAGCAATTTTGATATAGCAATTAACGGCGAAGAGACTGCTAACAAGCCTATGACGTCAAACTCATTCTTATCGTTACTTAAGAATTGTTTAACGATCTCACGTAATACTATTTTCCGATCTCTGAGTATTACGAGATCAAAGATAGGAGAAGAGACCCTCCTTAGCTCTTTATGAAGTGGATGATCTGAGATTAACATTGCATAACGAGTCAGGGGTTCAAAAAGTCAATAAGCTTATCCTAACTTCTGTACATTCTCGTTGTAACCAGTAAGGTTGAAGTAAAAGATCTCTCATGGATGTTTGATACAGTCTTACAGTCCGTGTACTCGAATGAATTCCATAACTTCCCCGTCATAGTATACAAGGAATTTTATCATTTGCTTAAACCATTCATATTTTAATTAAATTGTGAAACTCACCGATAAAACTTTATTACATGTATCTAGTAACTAAAGGATGATGGTGTTAAAGAAAAGGTAAAAAAAATCCATTTACAATATTCCTTTGTGCTCGTATAATACCTGAGGTGTGAAGGCTTTAATTCTCCAACTTATGTTAAACTGCTTTGCAGCCTGCATCAACATGTCCATGTTTTCGACATCCCACTGGCAAATCGCCGTCTTATTTTCATGAGAAATTTCTACTTTTTCAAGCTTCATTCCCTTAGGAAGTTTCTTGTCCTTAACCATTTTGACTAACTGGTCGAAGAAGTTTGTGACAGCGTCTTTTTGGCTATCTTCCCATTCATGAACTACTACTACTTTCATAACAACCCACCATCTATAATTTATCTTAGAAACTAATAAATCTACTTGTTGGAAACATTTTCAAGATTATAAAAATAAATAATATAATAAAATAATAATAATAATTAGTTAAATTAAGTTTTATCAAATTACTCCAAAATAGTTTAACTATTACACACAATGTTTAAGTTTAGCATAATTCATAATTCATACGATTATGTTCCCCTAATAACCAAGGGATTGTATCTCTAACCCATAAGTAAATAGGATACTAAAACGACATCAATGAACTCTCCAAGTCCATGTGATAAGGACCTAACGTGAGGCCAGCCTGAACTATTTTCACGTTAAAGACTTTTATCTGATGAGTCACCTTAAACATTCTTCTATGAAAGCTGTGACATAACTGTATTCCTTAGCCAAGGTCTCTGGATCAGTTAATGAATGACCGCTATCATTTACAAACAGTAACACGTCATTTCCTAACTTCCTCGCTTTCGCCACGTATTTCAGCGCATGGGCTGGATGAACCCTATCGTCGTTTATCCCCGTATAAACGAAGGTTTTTGGCAACCCGCCTTTCAGGTTGTGGTAGGGGCTATAAGATAATAAGTAGTCCTTGAACTCAGGGTCATCTGGATCCCCGTACTCTTCAATCCAATATTTCCCTACGTACATTTTATGATATCTCATCATATCTAGAACCGGATGACTGATTACCGCACAATCCACTAGTTGAGGAGTCTCGTTAAGTACAGCTCCAACCAATAACCCACCGTTGCTCCCTCCCATTGCAACTGTCCTACCTCCAGCAAGTTTGACCAGGCTCAGGAAATGCTCAAAGTCCCTGAAGACGTTTTTCTTGTTCAAGAGCATCCCTGCCTTATGCCATTCCTCCCCGTTTTCATAACCTCCCCTTAAGTTAGTGACAAGAAAGGAGTATCCATCCTCCAGTAAGACCTTAAGGTGGTACGGTGAAAAAGGTAATAAAGAAATACGGAAACCCCCATATCCGTAAACGATTACCCCTTTCGACTTCTCGTGTTTATAAAGGAGGAAACCATGAAGTAGTACATCACCTTTTATATATATGTCTTTAACGCCTACTTCGTATTTTCCCGTCTCGATAATTGTCTCGCTATTAGTCAACACTCCTCCTTCAATCCTTCTCCTTGTCACCTTAGAAATGAAGGAAAACGAGGTCTCGAGTAGGAAAAGTGAACTTCCTCCTCCGTCCATCATAATTACGTTATCGTGAGGCTCCTCTCCTATCTTTTTACCTGAGAGGTCATAATATTCTACTGGAGTTCTATAGTCCTTTATCAAGGATATAGCTATAAAGTCTATACCGCTTGCCACAGCGTTTATAGGTTTTTCAAAACCCAGTGTCACCCCGTTCAGGATCACATTATCGTTCTTGCGATATATTATGTAGTCCTTATAATCAACTACGTCTATCAACTCTGCCTCATCTACCTTCCTCAACTTATCAAAGCTTTCACCTACGTACAGTTCTGAGTATCTCCAACCCTTCGTTTTCACTAAGGTTATAACGTCTCCGAACACGTCAATCGATATGAATTCACCGGGCTTTAACTCCTTACCGTAAACTATATCGTCACCACAAAAGACCCTATATGTTGGGTACTCTCCACCGTCCGGGGGAGGAGATGTCCTATAGCTCTTGACGTAACAGACCTCGTTTCCGTGGTAAAAAGGCTGTGAGACCCAGTTACCTAAGTCCCTTATAACCCTACCTTCTTCTGATAGAATAAAAGTCCTAACCTCGTCACTACCCTTCTTTCCCACACTAATGCCAAGTTCCCTGAAGCCCCTTATCTTCCATATATATTGTATTACCTCGTCACTCTGGGCTGCATATAACTCCTTCCGCCCTAAGTTCACTGACCTTTTCTTTCCGTAAATCAGCATAACGGGTGTGTTTTCATCGAAGGCGAAAAGCTGGAGGACGCGTGGTTCGTAGAGAATCTCCAGAAGCTTGGGGTAAAGTTCATCAGCCCTTTTACCGAGAAGTAATTTAGTCCTCTCGGTCTCCTCCTTTATGAACTGTACTGTTCTCTCGTCTTTTAAGTCCTCAAGGTAGATGAACTCGTCTTCCATTATCAGAATTTGGTTCAATGGGGTTATTAAGCTGTACAAGAAAATTTAGGGATCTAGAAAGGATTAGCCAATAGGTGTCAGCGACAAAAGGATATTCTACAGTTTTCGGCATCTCTATAAAAGACTATAACCACTCCACTCATACGTACGAAAACTTCAAGAATCGACTTGTTATAGATCATGGGCTGGTAGGAAAAAGTGTCTTACCTCGGTCTTCATCATTCTACTATTAACGGTATTTGATATCTGAGTATTCTGACCTTTTTCCCTATTTTCACTTCGCCTTCGACTATAGCTAAAAGCCCTCCCTTTACTCCCTCAAACCTAACCATCGCTATTTTCTGAGGTGGGTCTACCTTATTACCCTTATCATCCCTGTAAATCACCGTATAGGTGTCAATGTACGGTGCAGACCCGACCTCAACGAACTCAGTCTTACAGAAGCACTCCTCGCAGTAAAGACGCGGAGGGACGTATGTCATACCACACCTTGGGCACTTACTCCCAATTATCTTGCCAGCCTGAATCCCCTTTACGAATTCCTCTCCCGCTATCCCTACCGTATAGAGGTATTCCTCAGCACCCATCTTATCTATTAAAGACAAGGGCTTATCCCCGTCACCCTTAAACCGACTCATCCCTCGACCACCTTAAAACACTCTATATCGTTTATACTGCCTTCTCTCTTTTCCCTCCACACAGCTTTCACCTTTTTTCCGATTAACCGATCCACGTCCACTTTACCGCATATTCTGTGAAATAGACCCGGGAATATCCAGTCCTTCTCTCTCCCTCCTAACCTTATCACGGCGATTACCTCTGGCTCTTCCAACCTGTCCCTAGTCCAAGAAATATAACTCGCACTAGCTGTTTCTATTACACCCTCATCTCTCACTTCGACCCACTCGTCTGTAGGTCTGAAACAGTCGTCACAGTACATTCTCGGCGGTACGTAAACCCTTCCGCAACGGTAGCACTTCCTACCTATAATCTTCCCTTCTTTCAAACCGTTGAGAAACTTCGTATAAGCTATCCCTGCTGAGAAGGAATAGTAGGCTTCAAGCTTATACCTTATAGTCACAGCTTCTTCGCTCTTCTTTATCGGAGTTACCACAGCCCTCACCTCCTCATGATCACTACAGCTGACATCTGCATGAGGTCGCCCCAGTTCTGAGCCAGACCGGTATATACGGGTTTCTTCACCTGCATCCTCCCAGCAATACCCTTTAACTGCCAGTAAATACTTATGACCTTTAGAAGACCGGAAGCCCCTATTGGGTTACCGCAACCCATGAGTCCTCCCGAGGGGCTACTGGGTATATCACCGTCAAGATCGAACACTCCCTCCTTAAGGAGTTTGGGGGCTTCTCCTCTCTTTGCGATCTTCAAACCCTCGATGTGGTGGAGCTCTTTGTAATCGAACGGGTCGTGAGGCTCTATCACGTCGATCTCCTTGTCAGGCCTTTCTATCTTAGCCATCTTGTATGCCATCATAGCCGATTCTTCCACATATCTGGCATAGGCTAGTTCTCTGTTACTCCACTGAGGATTGTCCATGTTCCATCCTACACCTACGATCCATACCGGGGTGTCCGTAAACTGTCTAGCAACATCCCCGTTAACTACCACTATAGCCCCCGCACCGTCGCTCACCGGGCTTACGTCCAACCTGTTGACGGGCCACACTAAGACTTCGCTGTTCAAGACGTCATCGACCGTGATGTTAGCTGCTGCCTGAGCGTAGGGGTTATTTAAAGCGTTTCTCTTATTCTTTACTGATACAAGTGCTATTTCCTCTTTGGACACGTTATATGTCTTCATATATCTATACATTTCCATTGCGAAGATCCAGATGAGGTTAGGGTTTAGGGGCTTTTCTGTTATCGGATCCCATATGTAACGGAAAACAGACTGGGGATGAGGTAAAGCGTGGCTCATCTTTTCCTCACCGATCACTAAAACCTTATCACAAAGCCCGCTAGCCACGTGATACCATGCTGAGATGGTAGCCATGCCTCCAGTAGCTCCACCAGCATAAACTCTGCTTACAGTCTTTCTAACTCCTCCCGAGTGGGCTATATGCTCTCCCCTCATGTGAACCCCGTCGTAAGCATCAAGAGCTGCACTAGTTATAACGCAGTCGATATCCTTTAGTTCGAGCCCAGCCTCATCGAGGGCTTTTCTAGCAGCTTCCCAAGCCATTTCCTGAGGAGTCTCCTTAAGTCTCCTCCTGAAGAGTGTTAATCCCGCCCCTACTATAGCTACTTTCCTCAACATCATCACCTCTCCAGTACTGCTACCCCTCCCGTAAAGCTCGGGACTCCTCTCCACGAAGCTACAACTGCTTTGTCGAACTCGCCTCTCCTCATAAATTCCACAGCGTCCAGTAGAAGTGCCAGACCACTGGCGTCCAACGGTCTTCCTTCTGACAAATGCCCTCCGAGAGGGTTTACCGGTGTTTTTCCGTCCGCATAGAGTTCTCCTTCCCTTAACTTTTTCACGGGGTCTTGAACCTTTAATGCCTCTAAGTGTTGTAACTCTTTGTAGCTGTAAGTGTCATCGACAAAAAAAGCTACGTTTTCCAGCCTATGCAGTCTCGCGATTTTGAACGCTTTGTCAGCAGCCAACCTGAGGTATGTAGACCTTCCGAGATCGGATAACTCCATAGTTGAATCGTAACCTACTCCTACACCGGTTATCCATATGGGATTGTCTGTGTATTTTCTAGCGACTTCCTCGTTAGCTAATACGATTACTACGGCTGCATCTGTAAATGGGGATATGTCGAGGCTTGTTAGGGGGTAAACTACGTAAGGCTGCTTGACTACTTCTTCTATGCTTAAAGATGATGAATATGACCCTCTCGGGTTTTTCAACCCGTTTCTTTTGTTCTTTACAACTACTTCAGCTAGGTCTTCTTTGGTCGTTTTAGTCCTTTCCATAAACTTCACAGCGTCTAGTCCCGCCAAGAAATGGAAGTTCCTTGCACCTATTCTACCGTACAACGGGTCGTAGGCGAACTCCATTATCTTTTCCATTGTTATAATATCGCTGGGTTTTGCGTGTGACTCCACTACAGTTACCTTAGATATACCTGATTCAATGTGCATAACAGCGTGCATTATCGCCTGAACCGAGTCCCCAGGTACTGTCATTACGGGCCTAAGAGTACCTCCGATAGGGTCTGGAGCGAACTCACCAGAAATGCTTATCCCTTCCCAGAAGTCCTCCTGGCACGACACAAATGTGTCCACGTCTCTTCTTGGGTTTACATGAGCGTCTTCATAAGCCCTTAAAGCCGCCTCAAATACCATCTCCCTGAAGGAGAGCTCGGGAGTCGATGGAGTGAAGCCGTACCAACCTACTCCTATTATACCGACTCTCATATTTTCTCAGATGTTATCAATATTATTAAATCTTTCTTTTTATTCCTGTTTTTCCAATTTTATTGACTAAATAAAATTAACTGAATAGTAGAAAGAGATTCAGAGATATAACAAGAATTTTCAGTTACCGTAAGGTAAGGTAATGGTTTTAACCTCACATTACGAGATTCAGTAGTGTTAGGGCTACTGGTAAGTCACGGCTCTCCTACTATCTTAGTAGAGGACTTGCCTTGGAAGAAAAAACTGAGGGAATTAGGAGAGAAAATAAGGAGAGAATATGAGCCTGATCTGGTCGTAGTCTTGTCTCCCCACTTTATGAACTGGGGTGAAGACAACTTAATAGAAGCCGGAGAGAAGCTTAAATGTATTCAGGACTATTACGGGTTCCCTGAGGAACTTTACCGCTACTGCTATGAAATGCCTAATGATGTTGAGGTGGTGGAGAAGCTTTCAACTTTTCTCAGAAAGGACTACCAGTGGGGGCTTGATCACGGCGGCTGGATCCCGTTATATTATATGTTCCCGGAGGGAGGTATTAAGGGTGTAACTATATCCATTAGCAACCGTTCACCTGAAGAACACTATCGTTTAGGTGTTAAGATAGGGGTCGGACTTTCATTGAGGTTTCATGAATTTGTATTCAACCTCTCGTCCTCATTCCCCTTATTTCCCTCCCCATGCCGTCTACGGGAGCGGTAGCTAAACCACTCCCTTCAAGGACATGGGGAGTTTCATTGGGCACCTTCCTCCCCCTCACATTGCTCATCGAGTTCATCGTGGCACCCTCCGATTAATTTTTGTAAGTAAAGCTTATAAACTTTACTTTATATTATCAATTATGGTTCAAGTTACATTCCATTCAAAAATATTCTCAATGGGCCATGACAAATACGGAGACCCAAAATACGCAATATACGTTCCTAAGGGAGTCCATGAGAAGATTAAGGGCTTGTTAGAAAAAGAGGTGATAGTAATTGTCATCCTACCAGATGATGAGGAATAGGATTATCTGTTCTAGGGAAGCCCTCGAAAACTTCCAATTCGTTACAGTGAATGGTAAGGTAATTTTTGAAAATAAGGATAGGGTCGTTAGGATCGCTAGGGCTTACTCACAAGTAGTTAAGAGTGCTATTAAACCATTGTTTGATGGGAAGAGTATTGACGAGTTAACCAAGGAGTTTTACGACGTTTTGCCGAACTATATTTACCTAGAAACTGCTTTAAAGCAAGCTAAGACAATTACTAACGGTTTATTGGATAGAGAGAAGGATAAGATTTTGCACGCTAAGATTAAGAGGTTCTGGTTTGGTAGTAGGGGTAACAAAAGTGATAAGGGCAATAGGAATGTGAAGTTCCACGTTTTTCAAGACCACGTGGAAGTTAGAGTTAAAGACCCATGGGGTAAGTGGGCTTATGGGAAGGCTTATTTTGGCAAGGAGTATTTACCATTACTCCATGAGTTAGAGGATTTAGCGAGTAAAAAGGAGGAGGGTTACGGTGCTGTAGTAAGTTTCAAGCATTACCCTATGATCCACCTCCAAATCCCGCTCTGGCTTTATCTGAAGCACTTCTCTTCACCAAAACCCAATGGTTACGGTTTGGTTGCCGGTTTTGATTTGAACAGTGATAGGTTGAACGTTGTTGTAGTTAATAAGGATGGTAAAGTTGTTACTAAAAAGACTTTTTGGCATTCAGATGTTGCTAGACCAGGTTTTCCTAAAGGGAAAGCTAGGGTTTTACGTTTGAATGCTCTTTCACAAGCTCTTAATTTCCTATCAAGGGTTGGCGTTGATTACGTTGCTTTTGAGGACTTATTTCTAGTTAAGAGGAGGAGGTTCACTAGGAGTAGGAGTGGTAATAGGAAGGTTTCGCGTTTTGCTAAGAGGCAAATGTTAATTCACGGTGTTATTAGAGCGCTTAGGTTAGGTTTCAACGTTGTGTTAGTTAATCCTAAGGGTACTACGAATTCTGAGGATCACGACAAGGTGATGAGGGAGA
>Ga0081473_129501_pt1 | contig 21179 bp, 25 predicted proteins | sample CisSprmetagenome_FD_70977 | JGI IMG/M metagenome (GOLD analysis project Ga0081473, IMG submission 70977) | Hypoxic/sulfidic aquatic microbial communities from Cistern Spring, Yellowstone National Park, USA v2 (version 2) | ecosystem: Environmental > Aquatic > Thermal springs > Hot (42-90C) >...
TTGGCATTTACATATAATACTCTTTCTTTTCCATTCATTTTAATTTCATATTGTAAATTATTTAGCATATAAAGATTAATATATATTAAAATATAATAGTTTTACTATGAATGATACTGAGATACTTAGAAGATTAAAATATTTAGAAGAAAAAATTTCAATGTTCAATAATATATTGCAAACGATGGATGTAACTACTAGAGGTTCTTTAGATGATTTTAAATTAGAGATGGAAAATATTAAAAAGGAAATAAATGATATAAAACAAGAAATAAATGATATAGAGATAAAAATAAAAGCAATAACTGATGAATTATCAAATTTTGCTACTGTAGATCAATTAAAGATTATAAATTCTATTTTAGATTACATAAATCCATTTGATTTTGTTACTAAGAAAGAATTGGATAAATTAGTAAAAGAAAAGATTATGGAATACCTTGATAACCTATACAATCAAAAGAGTTAAATTTATAATATTCAATATTTTTATTAAGAATTATGAGAAGCTTACTTGGGTTATTTAGTAAGAAAGGTAATAAAGATCAGAACAATGAACAGAACTTAGAAAACCTATTTCAGGATCTTAATAATCCAATACCACAAAATAATGGACCATTTAATCAATTCCAGCAAAGTAATAATATTAATCCTCTATCAAATAATTATCAGAATTTTTCTTTTAGTCAAATGAATCAACAAATACCATTACAGCAAAATCCTACAAATCAATTTAGTCAACCATGGAACTTATCTCCACAACCAAATCAACCTCCAAATCAATTTCCACCACAGCAAATTCAAAGTCAACCAGAAGTTGGACAAGGGAGTTTTGTTATAGATGAAAAAATTGAACAATATATAAACAATACAGTAAATGAAATATTAAAAGATAAATTAGGTGAAGTAAATGATGAATTATCACAAATAAAAATATGGAAAGAGAAAGTAGAATATCTTATTAATAAAATGCAAGAACAAATTGATAAATTAGATAATAAAATAACTGAAATAAATAATTTAGCAACTAAAAAATTAGAAGAATATGATAAAGGAATGCAAGAAGCAACAACAGAAATACAAGCATTACATAGATTAATAAGAACAATGATACCTGCTATATCCGAATCTACAAAAGAATTAAGAGAAACAGTAGAGGAATTAAAATCTTTAAGGGATTCTATTAGAAAACCATAATTTTTTAATCTTTTTTAATAAATTTTATTGATGGATAAAAAAGAAACAATAATAGCAGGATTTATATTATTAATATTATTAGCAGTTGGATTTATAGTTGCCCCTCTATTATATCCAATAAATAATAACCAAAATTTAAATCAGAATGAATTATATCAGATATCTCAAATTGCCCAATATTGCCAGGCTCTATGTATATATGCAAAGTACAATTTATCTATAACTAACTTAAGCAATACCTGTTTAGTATCTAAAAATTCTATATTATATCAATCATGGATTTCTTATCCAAATGCATATAATTGGGGATGTGAAGTATCAAATAGCAATTTGAATTTATGCAATAATAGTAATTATATAGTATTAGATGAAAATTGTTCAATAATTAATATATATTACCAAAATAAGCAATTAAATATAACATGAAATATATAGATTCTCATTGTCATCTATATAAATTTAATGAAATAGAAATTAAAAGAATAATAAGAAATAAAGATATAATAATATTGTCTGTTTCTGAGGATTTAGAATCATCATTAAAAAATTTAATTTTATCTCAATTAAATGAAAATGTAATACCAGCCATAGGAATTCATCCATGGAATATAGAAAAAGTAAATGAAAATACATTTAAAATAATAGAAAATATAATAAAAGATAATAAAATAAAAATACTTGGAGAAATTGGATTAGATAAAAAATTTAAACCAGAAACATTTGAAAAACAGAAAGAAATTTTTGAGAAATTCTTAAATTTGGCAAAAGAATATGACTTAAATCTAAACCTTCATACTCCAAATGCTTCAAATGAAGTATTTGATCTTTTAATAAAGTATGATATTAAAAAGGCATATTTTCATTGGTATAGTGGAGATGAAAAATTATTAGAAGAGATAATTAATAAAGGATATTTTATAGGAATAAATGTTGCAACAATAATAAATGAAAAATATAAAAAATATATAGAAATTGCAAATATAAAAAATATAATAACTGAGTCTGATGGACCATATAATTATAAAGGTATTATACTTCATCCAGACATGCTAAAAGATCTTTATAAACTAATTTCAGATATAAGAAAAATAGATCTAGAAGAACTATCAAATATTATACAAAATAATTTTGCCAGGTTTTTATATTAACATATTGTTAACCTCATTTAACATTTAGTTAATATTTATAAATTTTAAGAGAGATAATCATTAACGTTATATTAAATATGATTAACATGATGTTAATCAATAATGTTTATAAATGTCAAAAAACTTTATAGGTATTATGAGCTACTTGCTAAACGAAAACTATTTAAAAATATTAGAATATATAGCAGATAAAAAAGAATTTACAGAAAGAGAAATAAAAAGACAATTAAAGATAAAAGAAGAAGAAATTAGGAAACTATTATATATATTAGAAGAAAATAACATAGTATACCCAATAAGCATAATAAATAATAATGGAAAATTTGATTTCAGATGGGGGAATAAAATACCAGATAGAGAAAAATTATTTAGTTTGCTAATTAATAAAGAAATTGATAGAATTAATGAAGAAATTAAAAATACTCCAAAGACATTGTACTATTGTAATGAATGTGGAAGTGCATATACATTTGATGAAGCATATGAAAATGACTTTATATGTAAAGAATGTGGATCATTATTGACTGAAAAAGAAAATTTCAGGATAATTGAATTAGAAAATATTGTACATAACTTACAAATGCTATTAGATAAATATACTTCAAAAGTTACAAAGAAAGAAAAGGCATCAAAAGCAAGAGGTAAAAAATAACTTTTTATTTTTTATTTAAATCTATATTTAATGATATTTAAAGTTAAAATATATGACTTAACTGATATATTTAAAGAAACAAAATCAAAGTTGATTAAATCAAATATAGAAAATGGAGCTAGAGTATATGGAATAAAACTTGATAAAATGAAAGGAATGATTGGATTTGAAATATTACCAAATAGAAGAATAGGAACTGAATTTGCAGATATCGCAAAAAAATTTGGATTAAAAGGAATATTGCATTCAGATGAATTACCAAACTATGGAATATCTGAAGAAGAAGTAAATAATGTTAAAAGAATGTTAAATTGTTCAGATGAAGATGCATTTATATTATTAATATCAAAAGATTATGAAGTAGCTAAGAAAGTTTTTAACTTAATAATAAATAGAATAAATGAATCAATTAAAAAAGTACCAAAGGATACTAGACAGGCAAATGATGATGGAACTACATCTTTTTTAAGACCTCAACCTGGTTCTGAAAGAATGTATCCAGAAACAGATCATCCTTATATATATATTAATAAATATATTATTGAAAATGATGAATACGATATAATAAGATATAATATAAGTTATGGGGATATTAAAGAAACATTTGATATATACTATTTAAAGAAATTTGATAAAAATCTATATATTAAATTGTTAAATGAAGGTAAAACAATATTAAATTCTATTGATCCAGAATTTGTTAAACAAATATTAAAATCTTTTGGATATAATGATAAACAAATTGAAAATATAATATGGAGTGAATATATAAATGATATAATAAAAATATCACTTGATATAGATCCAAATACTGTATATTATTTATTCTTTCAAATGATTGGAGATACTGAAAATTTATTTAAAGAAAAAATAGAAAAATTTGATTTAGATTTTATATATAAGATAAAAGATTACTTAAAAGATAAGAAAATTGTAAAAAATGCAATTCCAATAATATATTATCATTATATTAAATATAATAAAAATATTGAAGATATAATAAAAGAGAATAATTTATATAAAAGGAATAAAGAAGAATTAAAGAAAGAAATTGAAGAATATATAAAATCTTTAAATACTAATGATAAAAAAGTTATTTTTTCAAATGTATTTAGTAAATTTAAATATGTAGCAGATAGTGAGGATATAAAAAAAGTATTGGAAGAAATATTAAACATATAAAATTTTTATATATTAAATTTTTATGGAAGAATGCATATTTTGTAAAATAATAAATAAAGAAATTCCTTCATATATATTATATGAAGATGAATATTCTATAGCATTTTTAGATATAAATCCAGTTAATAAAGGGCATACATTATTTGTACCAAAAAAGCATTTTGATAGAATATCAAATATTGATGATGAATATATAAAGAACTTTTATAGAAGTTTTACAAAGTTCTTAAAATTATTTGAAGAAAAAATATCAAAAGATTATAATATAATAGTAAATAATGGAAAAAATGCTGGACAAGCAATATTCCATGCACATATACATATAATACCTCAATATAATGAAAATGGATATAAAAATATATTTAATTGGAATACACACAAATTATCAAAAGAAGAAGCTGAAGAAATAATAAAAAAATTTAATTCTTAGGCTTCTTTATATTCAATAATTCCATCATTTACTATTTTAAATTTTATAGATATTCCTTCTGGTAAATATCTATGCTTTCTTAATATTGCTTCTCTAATACCATTATCTAAAATCCTTAATTCAATCAAACATTTTGACCAATATTTTATTAAATCTCCTCCAACAATTCCAATTGTATCTTTATTATCAAATAAAGAATATACTTGATTTATAACTAGAACTGGTATATTATATTTCCTAGAAATTTCTGAAAATATTTGCAATTGTTTTGCAAGTTCTATATTTACCTCATTTACATTGCTATCACCTCTTTCTAATCTATATAACATTGATATTGAATCTACAACAATTAATCCTACATCATTAAAATTCTTTTTTACATAATCATATGTTAAATATATTGCCTTTTTTTGTTCAGAAAAATTTACAGGTTTATATAATAATATATTTTTCATTACATTCTCAAAATCTTCTTTTGCAATTTGTTTTAATCTTTCAAAAGAAAAACCACCTTCAGTATCAATATATATTACTTTTTTTCCTAATCTAGCAATATTATAAGAACTTATTATTGCAATATTTGTTTTTCCAGATGCAGAAGGACCATAAAATGATGTAATAATATCTGTTTCAATACCCCCATCTAATAATTTATCTATTGGATATATTCCAGTAGAAATTTTACTCATATAAAATTTTTTCTATTATTTTTTAAAAGTATAACTAATATTTAATTTCAATTTCCTTTTCCCCTATTTTAATATATAAATACTTTGCTTTCTTTCTAATACTATTTTTATAACTATTTATTATAAATTCTAATGCTTTATATATATCATTTATTTTTCTTTTTGTAACAGCATATATTTTTCCATTTCTAATTATTAATTCTTCATTCTTATGTTTCTCATAAAATTTATTATAATTTTTTTCTTCCCATAACAATGGACCTTCTCTTATTTCATATTCTGGTAATTTATCTGGATAATATAATATATAACCATGTAAATAATTTTCATTAAAAAAGTAATAATAATTGAAAATTTTGAATCCAATATTATTTATCCATTTTTTAATATTATTAAATAATGATAAAGCTTTACTATTTTTTATATCTTTATTATTTGAATCTCCTTCAATTTTTAAATATATCATATTTACATTATATTTTTCAGCCAATTTTTTTATTTCATCATAATTCATATATATTTTATTAAAAAAGAATTTTTCTTTATCTTCAGATAATAAAAATAATCTAGAATAATATATAAATTCTGAAAATTTTTGTAAAGAAACTGAAGCTGCAACATTTCTATATTTATCAGTTGGATCGATTATTATTATTGGGGATTTTATTTTATCCTTTGATAAATTTTTCTTTATTTCATCATAATCTTTATAATATTTTTCTAAATCTATTATTACTTTTGGTCTCCATTTTGATACATTTTTTATTGTATTTTCAAAAGATCCATAATTTATTAATATTAATTCTATTGCATATCCAGAAAATCCTCTAACATAAGATTCTGCTCCATAAACATTTATATTCTTTGTAAATAATTTTAGTAATCTAACTTCATCCTTCATTTTTTCATTTAATTTACTTATTACATATTTAACATGAAATGGAGAAAGATCTGTAGTATTTTTTGCTTCTTTTACATCATTTATTTTTAATATTGGAACTAATTCAAATATTAAACCTTTATAACTTACTTTAAAATAATCTCTAGAACCTTTTATCCTTATATAATCTAAATTTTCTTTCTTTAATACATTTTCAACAATATTAGATATATTTTTATCATCTTTAAATAATAGAAAAGTATCTACATCAAAATCATTTTTTATCCATGTATCTTTTGCAAAAGATCCTCCCAGAAATGGTTCTAAATTATTTGATCTTAATATATCAAAAAATTCATTTATTATATTATATACTTTCATTTTTTCTTCCTCAGATGGTTTTATTTTAGATAATATTTTGTTATAATCTATCATATTTTAAATCTTAATATCGCACCTATTTTAAAGTTTGAAAATTGTTCCCCTTCAGGATGATTTTTTGATATTATTTCAACCTTTGCATTTGTTTGTTCAATTAATTCAATTAATTCCTTAATTTTATCCTTATAATCTTCAGATATTAATATTGTATCTACTGCACCAATTTCCAATGCTCTCTTTACATCATCAAATCCATAAACTACTAAACCAGTTCCTTTTCCAAGATGTTCAAAAAATAATTTTGTTAATTCTATTTCTCTTACATATTCTGTTTTTTCTAATACATCCTTTGCCCTTTCTAATAATTCTTTTAGTCCATATTCATTTGAATATGCAGTATCATATACACCTAAAATTTTTTGTTTAATATGATATGGTAAATAATCTCCATTAACAAATTGCTCTTTAAGTAAACCAGGTCCTCCAACTAATATGCCAACCAATTTATCCAAATCTTTTTCAAAATAATTTCTAATTTCATCTGCTAAATATTTTAACCATAAATGAACATCCTGTTCTATTAATCTTTGAAATCTTACAGAAGATTGCCCTCCAGCTCTCATTTTACCAGGAACCCATGATTGTTTATTTTCTAATATTATTAGTTGATTACCTTTTAATACCCCTATAGAAGCTTCTCCTCTATCTAAAACAATTAATCCATATATTTGTTTTGGTGATATTAATTCTTTTAAAGGATCTAATACAAATCTTGAATCACATCTATATAATCTAATATTTAATTTATCTGGAGGCTCTATTGCCCATAACCTTATATCAACATCTCCAGGTCTATTTGAAATATTTCCACAAAATATTATTAAACCATTATCAGGAAGTTTTTTCAATCCCTTTAAATAATTTATAATTTTTGCCAATGCATCCATTACATGTTGTCTAGTATTTTTATCCTTAATATTTTGTGCAGTTGAATATTCATAACTTAAATGATCTAAAACTTTTGTTAAATCATATCCTGATGGTATATAGTATGAAATTAGTTCTGTAGCCCTACCATTATATTTACTTAATTCTTCTATTAACATTTGTAATTCAAGTTCTTTAACATCCATTATATAGAAAATTAAGAATAATTTTTAAATACCAATGTACTCTCTTATATATTTCATATCATAATTTAAATCCAATTTTTTAGATATATTTAATATATTATTTAAATCCCTATTGAGAAATTCTTCAGAATATGGAGAATCAATTGGTATTGCTTGAGATACATCTATTATATATGGAACATTGTTAAATATAATTATATTATATTCTGAAAAATCTCCATGAATTAATTTAGCCTTATTATATATTTTTTTATATTGATCTAATATATCAAAAAATAATTCTTCCTTATTTTCAATTGAATCATAACAATCATGTAATAATAATGGACCCTTTTCATAACCTATATATTCCATTACCAATATATTTCCCTTATATAAATATGGAATTGGAACTCTTACTAAATTTTTATACATTTTTCTTAAGTTCATATATTCTTTCTTTACCCATGTATATATTATCCCAATCTTTGTTCTTGGAAATTTATATATTCTAGGATCAGCTTTTAAATAATTTACCTGTTCTTTATAACTTATTGACATTATTTTATATATTTTTATTGCAAATTTCCCAGATCTTACAACAATTGCTTCTTTTCCTTCAGATATTAATGTTAAATCATCTTCTATATAATGATCTTTATACAATTTATCTAAATAGTATAATGTATTTTTATCAAATACTTTTCCATATACTTTCCATATCTCTCTATATTTCATATTAATATATCTATAAGACTAGCTCTTAAGCCTGGTAAGAATCCTAAGTAAAATAACATTATATATATTACATTTGCTAGATCTTCATTTAAATAATATTTTGCATAAAGTGCAATAAATAATGTTAAAGATAATTTTAATCCATAAAATAATAAAGGATTACCATATTGAAAAATAAGGATATTTAATAATTGATGTTCTGATTGTAAATTAAAATAATATATTGAAATAATTGAAAAAATAATCTCATATATTTCTCCAAATATTGATAAATAAAATAATTTTTCTTTATATGATAAATAAATTAAAAGAGAAAATAATAAAATAAATATTGAAAATGGTAATAGATTTATTGGCCTCCCAAAAATAAAAAATGGAATTTCCAATATTAAAATTGCCAATAATATATATAGATAATATTTTCTATATTTATATAAAAATAAAACTGGTAAAAAAGATATTAAGATCCATAATTCTAATAAAGGAGTAAATAATAAATATGTTTTTATTGTATAACCAAGATCTATATTTACCCTAGGAATAATAAATATTAAAGTTAAAATAATTAGATCAAATAAAAAATATTTATCAATAATTACTTTTTTATTTTTTACAAAAAGATAATAAAAAAGAATAAAACCAATAACAAATAATAATCCATATAAAAATGTATTATATATGTTATATTGATATTGATATCCTATTACTGGATATATAAAATATTGATAAAAAAATTGATATAGATTCATTAACGCCTATAATATTGAAAATATTGGAGTAAATTGTTTAATAAAGCAATTATATTATCTAATTTTGTTGCAATTGTATCCAATTTTGTATTTAATATTTGAATTATATTATAGTCAACTTGACTTGTATATTGATTATTATATCCATAATTTTGTGGAAAATTTGGTAAATATGCTTGAGGACTTAATTGTCCTGGAAATTGATTTTGTTGGAATGGATTTTGATTTTGAATTGGCGGTGGTAATGGAGGTGGTAATGGTTCATTTGGAAATGGACCCGGAGGAAAATTTCCTGGTCCTCCTGGTGGATAATTCATAAAATTTCCTTGCTGATCTATATCATAATCTTCATTCTTTCTTCCAAAAAGATTCTTTATAAAATCAAATGCCATATAATATTATAAAATTCCTTAATATATAAAATTATTCTTCTTCCTCTTCCAAACCTTTTTCCATAAATTCTTCATAAGAAATAGGTAATTCTCCTTTTTTAGATAATAATCCTCTATTTCTTAAATATTCTCTAGCAATAATATAATATAATAAGGCTAAAGATTTCGCCCCTCTATTATTTGCCGGTATAGCAATATCAATATAACTTAAAGAATTGTTTGTATCAACAAAAGCAATTGTTATCTTTCCAGTTCTATATGCATCTAATAATGCATTTCTATCAAGTATTGGATCTGTTATTATAACAACATCAACATCTTTAAATATATCTAAAGCCGGATTTGTTAATAATCCTGGAGGATATCTTTTTGGATAAACATTTATTCCCGTATATTTATTTAACATTTGTAATGGTTTTCTTGCAGTTTCTCTTCTTCCAACCGCTAATATTTGATATGGTTCATATCTTGATAATAATTTTGTTGATAATCTTAATCTTTCATCTAATTTTGTTACATCTATAATTGCCAATCCATCAGATCTTACTCTAGCAATAAACTTTTTTGTTTGTTTATTTTTTATTCTTGTACCTATATGAACACCTGCCTTTATATATTCTTCTAAACTAACCAACCAAATATTTTCTTGTGCCATTTTATATTGCCTTCTTTCTTCCAGTTCTTCTTGAGCCATATTTACCATATTTTATTGGATATCCATGTTTAGGTAATGGAGTCATTCCACCTTTATTTCTCTTATGTTTACCTCCCAATGGATGATCTGCAGCATTTCTTGCAGTTGGTTTGCTAATTGGCCAATTTCTATGATGAGCTTTTTTGAAATAATATTTATTTCCAGCTTTAACAAATGGTTTATCTGTTCTTCCACCTCCAGCAACTGTTCCCAATATTGCTCTAGAATATAAATTAACTATTTTTGTTTTTCCAGATGGTAATTTTAATATTGCATATTTATCTGTCTTTTGAACTAATATACATGATGTACCAGATGTTCTTGCAATTTTTCCCCCATCACCTGGAGAAATTTCTACCATACAAACACTTGATCCATCTGGAATAATCTTTAATGGTAAAATGTTTCCATTTTCTACTGGAGCATTTACACCTGCATAAATTTCTTTTCCAACATATAAACCTTCAACAGCAGGAACCAAAATTGTTTCTCCAGTTTCAAATTTTATCTTAGCAATTGGAGCATAATGAACTTTATCCTTTATTATATCTATAACAATACCTTTTACTTTATCTTTCATTTCTTTTTCATCTAAAGGTCTAAAAGAAAATTCTCCTATTGAATAAAAATCTGGAACTTTATATATATTCTTTCCCTTACCTAACCTCTGTTGTAATATTGTATTTCCACCCATTTTATATTAATCCCAATTTAGATAATATATCTTGGGCCTTATATTCCTTTTCTAATGTAACATATGCCTTTTTTCTACCTTTATAATCTATCAATGTATTTACTTTTTTTACTTTAACATTAAATAATTTTTCAACAGCTTCCTTTATATCTTTCTTTGTAGAAGATCTATTTACAATAAAAATAACCTTATTATATTTATCAAGTAAATACATATCTTTTTCTGTTAATTCAGCATAAAGTATAACATCTTTTATATCCATTTTATAATTTCATATATATAAGTTTCTTAAATTTTCTATTGCCTTTTCACTCCATATAATAAATCTACCAATTTTACCACCAGGAGCCAATTTTTCTATATTTAATTGATCTACTTTTGAAAATTCTACACCATCAATAGAAACCTTTGGTAATTCAGAATCAGAAGATAATACAAATAAAATTCCCCTATATTTTTTTATTCTTCTATTTCTCATTTTTCCTTTTCCAGCTCTTTGTTTTTTATTTTCTTTTACATATTCAATAAATTTTTCTATTTTTAATTTATCAAATAACTCTCTATATTCTTTTGCCTTCTTTAATTCTTCTAGATTTGATATAACAATCGGTAGACCAAAAGTATTAATTGCCTCATTTAAATAAGTAAAAGATTTTGTATATCTATTTTTTATATAATCCAAATTTGAAGACGCAGAAATTGCAGATAATATTGCTAATCTCTTCTCTTTCTTGTTTATTTTTTTATACCAATTTTTTTCAGGTTTTGGTGGATGTGCTCTTCTTCCTTTTACAGCACTTGGTATTACTCTGGTTACCCATACAAAATCACCAGCAATTTTTGCAAATACTGATCTAGGAACCCTCGATATACCTCTTTTATATGATGATCTATATGTATATCTTCTTTTTGATGTCCATGCAGAAGCTTCCATACCTGCATATTTATATGAGCCATATGGTACTCTATGACTCAACATATATGCTCTAAATACCTTATATACTATATCTTCCCTTATTTCGAATTTAAAGTGTTCAGGTAACTCTATTTCTTTTATTTTATTACCTTCCTTATCATAAACAGATATCATATTTTCCATGGCTATATTTTATATATAAAACATATTTAAATCTTTATAATAACTCACATTAACTATTAAGATATGTATGAACTTATTAATGATATTATAAAAAAGAGCCTTAGAAAGATTACTATAATATTCAGTATAATAATTGCATTGATAATTATAATAGGAAAATATTTACCAGTATTAAAAATATATTATCCTCTTTTATATTTATCAGCTATTGTTTTTTCATTAGAATTTATATTTCTGGAATATTATAAAACAAAGAAATCATTAGATAAATCTTTATTATATTATATAGCATATTTATATTCTCTTTCATTTTCTACAAGTAATACTAGAAGACTATTAGAAATTGCAATTGAAGAAAGAACAGAATTTAAGGATATAAATTATTATATGTCAAAAATTCTTTTTTTAACAAACAAATATAATTATACAATTCCAGAGGCTATAAGATATATCCTACCATATATTCCAAATAGTAATTTTAAGAGTTTTTTAGAAAGATTTGCAACTTCAATTGATATTGGTGAAGAAGTTCCAGAATTTTTATATAAAGAATATGAAACCCAATTAGCAATATATGAAGCAAATTATGAAAAAGGTTTAGAAAATATAAGATTATTAGATGAATTTGTAATATCATTATTATCTTCTTTGGGATTTGCATTTTCTTTAATATTATTTATACCATTCTTAGTAAGTACAAATATAATATTTTTGCTAGCAGATTTCTTTATAATATTCATTGTAGTTAATTTACTAATATATTATGTATCAAAATATTACATTCCAGATGATGGATTATGGTCCAATTCAAAAGAAAAGCCAAAAGAATATGTAACAATAAGATATTTATTTTATCTTTTATCATTTTTATCTTATATATTATTTTTAGCATTATTTTTAGTATTAAAGTTACAATTATTGGAAGCATTTGCAATAGCAGCAACACCTTTGGCATATGTAAGTTATAGGATGATATTATTAGAAAGAGCATTAAAAATAAAAGAAAATCATTTTCCAGCATTTTTTAGTAGTATAATAGAATATTCAGAAGTATTTGGAGGCAATCAAACAAAAATATTGGATAATGTTATTATACATGATTTTGGTTTATTAAATGAGGATATTAATAGATTGAGAAAAAGAATAAATATAACAAAAAATTATTCCGAATCTTGGAGATATTTTATAGTTGAATTGGGTAGTTCAATTGCAGAAAAAATAATAAAGGTATTTGAAAAAGTTTTATCATATAATGGAGATACAAAGAAAGCAGGAGATATGTTATATAATATATTAATAAAAATAATTGAACTTAGATCTAGGAAATCCCAATTTATATCTAATTTAAGAGGTATTATATATGGAACATATATAGCATTTATAGCAATTCTATTTATAATTGCTCAGATATTATATTTATTAAATCAAATGTTTCAAGGTGTATCTACAGCACTTGGTACTGCAGTAGCTCAAATAGGTATAAATATATATACATTTTCGATTCCTCTATATATATTGCAAGATTACATATTTGTAATCTCTATTATTGAAGCTTTTATATTAGCTGGAACATTAAAAAATATAGACGGAGGATCTAAACTTGGAATGTTCTTAGATGCAGCAGTTATGATATGGTTAAGTGCATTATTAAATATTGGAGTATACTATTTATTTACTCATGTATTTTCTGGTCTATCTTTAGTAAAAATATAATTTATTTTTCTTTCTTTTGGTATAAAATCTTTTAATATATTATTTTTAATATAAACACTACATAAAATATCATTATTATCCTTTGCAATATAAAAACCATTTTCATAATTTTTTTCCAATTTTATATTTTCATTAGATTTATAAAAAAGAATTTCTTTTTTTATTTCAATACTTTTATTAGAATTTATTCCAAAGATTTGTGCACCTTCTATACTAAATCTATATCTATTATTTTTTTCTATTTTAATTACATATAAACCATAATTTTTTATATATTTTTCATCTAAAAAATCTGGAAAATTCTTATTAAACATATATATTTTATCTTTATTAATAAAAAATCTATATTTCTTTATTATTGACTTATCTATATTTATATTATAGTATTCTTCTATTTTCTTAAATATCTTTTCTATATTCTTTTTATTTAATTCCTTCATAATTTTTCTACGGCTCCTTTTATATATGATATTTCATTTTCATTAAATCCTAATATTTCTGCATATTTTCTTCCTATTTTTTCATTTTCTTTCATTAAAACTATTAATGTATTTATATATACTTCCCTAACTCTATGTTTTGATGTATGAACTTTCTTTTGTAAATTTTTTGATAATTCTTCAATTTTTTCTCTTATTTCTTTATTTTGAGATAACCTTCTTACATATTGTGGCATCCTATATTTTGTAAATTTATTATATCTTTTTTCCTTTGCCAATGCAACACCAGCATACATTAATGTTGTAAAATATTTTAATAGATCCCAATATTGTCTTCTATAAATTCTTCCATAAAATACAACTGCCAATGATAACCAATTATAAGCTTCATATATTTCTTTTATATCTTCATATTCATTTGATATATTTTCTTCAACCCATGGTTTAATTTCTTCAGGATCCATATCTACATCTGCAAATGGTAATGTAGCACCCATTATTGTATTTGCTTTAAACATTTGACCCAATGCTTTAAATATTGTAATTTCTCTTTCTCTATAACCTAAAACTTCTAAATCTTTCAATGTAATATGATTACTCATCATTGCTAATGCTTGCAAATCATTTATTGCACTTCTTAAATCACCAGAAGATCTTTCTGCAAGTGCAGATAATGCATTTTCATCAATTGTTATTTTTTCATTTGTACAAATTCTCTTTAATTGTCTTATTATATCATAATTTGACAATTTTTTGAATTCAACCATATCACACAAATCTCTTAATTTCTTAAATTTTGGATCCCATGGATCATTTGCAGTCAATATTACTGGCCATTTTGATTCTTCTATTATTTTTGCCAATGCTCCAACTCCGCCTCTATCTTGAAATCCTGCTAATCCATCTACTTCATCAACCAAAATTATCCTTCCTTTTTTGAAAAATGGTTTTCCCTTTATTGCTTCTCCTAATTTTTCATGTATAACTCTTGCATTTCTATTATCTGAAGCATTTAATTCTACAACTTCATAATTTAGATCATTTGCAATTGCATATATTGATGATGTTTTTCCAACACCAGGAGGTCCATATATTAATAATGCCTTTTTACTTACATTTGGATATTTTTCAATAAAGGATTTTATTTTTCCAGTAGCTTCTGATTGATTAATTATTTCATTAATATGTTTTGGTGCATATTTTTTTATCCATGGCTCAACCATTATTTAATATTCTAAATTAGAATATTAAAATATGTATAATGAATTATAATATAATTATTACCAAATAGTGGATAATAACGATAAACTTAAAAAATTTTTAATAATTAATTAGTTATGACGGATGGACATGATATTAAGAATGACACAATAAGAAAGTATGCTCTTACTCATATACTTCTTGCTGAACTGCAGCAATGTGGGGCAGATTTCAAAAATACATTAGCGGAAGGAAATCGTCAAATATTATATATCACGATTGAAGTATTTGAGAAGAGGGGTACTGAAATGTTCTATAAAGCAGATAGAACACTCCGATCATCATTAGATGAATTAATGAAAGCTATAATGGAATGGGGAAAATGTAAAACACCTCCAAATGATTATGATAGTCTTATAAGATGTCTAACGGAATGCCGCCTTACAACCGGTATAGCAGGGGCTATTAATGAATACTTAAAAGAAATTAACGCTACGGATTTTGAAAAGAAAGTTTATAATTTAATCGAAGCTATAGAGCATCTATCACGTTCATATGTACTTGACGCTTTGTATGAAAGACTAGAAAATAAAATTATTGATGAAATTTATAGATCTATAGATAGACTATCTAGAAATCCTGAATCCAAAGAAGGATCAAACAGCTATCTAGAAAAAACTAAAAAAGGTGTTTATGAAATTAATCATATTTTTCAGGAAGCATCTAAAGATGTTAAAGAGCCCATAAAAATTCTATTAGAGGATCCTGAAAAGAATATAAAACTATTTTATGCAATTATAGGTTTTAATTTGTATAAAAACTGAAAAAATCTCAACATCTTTAGAGGCTTACCATTACTAAAAGACATGCGTATTTTTTTATCCTTAGTTTAGTCATTATTTTTAATTTAGAATATTAAAGTTATATGGGATATGTTAAAATAGTTACTATTTGTCAACAGATAGTAACAATAAGTTTAAAATTCTTCCAATATAATATATATTATGGTTGAAACACTAGATGAAAAAATAGAAGAAGCTAAAAGAAAAATAATAACAATAGAATCCAAATATGATGGTTATGCAACAGCAATAAGACATGCATATGAACAGATAGAAGAAGTAGATCAAGAAAGTATTCCATTATTGTGGAATTTAATAGAAACTATGGAAAAATTTTCAACCTTTGACATAGAACTTAAAGAGTTCATATTATCCAATATACGTAAGGTGGCATCTTATGTTGAATTATATCCATATCTCAAAGAAAACTTAAGAAGAGGTATAGAAATCTTAACAAATGAGGAAGGACTTCTTAAGATGAATGAATTATATTCCCTTATATTAGATGGAAAAATACCTTTACAAAATTTTGACAAATATTTAAAAGAAGTACATGATTGGGCCTATAGAAATAACCTAAAATGGGATCAAGAAACTAAAATAAAGCGTGCACGGCAAAAAGGAGCATATGAGTACATTGGAGTTATTATAAAAGGTTTACTAATGGATCCAACTAAGTATGAACCATTATATAAACAACTTATAGAAACAAACAATTTAGAAAAATTTGTTAAGTATTTACAAAAAGAATCTGAAAAATTACGTCCTTAAAAAGACATAACCTTTTTAAGATATAATCGTAGCATATTTTTAATAAAACTTTTCTAATTTTTTAATGACTAAATAAAGATAAAAGTCCACTTAATATAACACTCTTTTTGTTGTATATTTTTATCCAGCTTAATCATTATTTAATATTCCTAATTAGAATATTAAAATATGTAGGATATATCTACATAACTTCTATCTAGTGATAGATAGTAACGATAGATTTAAAAACTTTTCCAACAATAATTATAGTATGGTAGATCCATCCTCATATCAAAAACAATCTAAAACATCGGAAGAATTAGCAAGGAAAAAACTCAATGAAGCTATAGCAGCATATACTTCTTATCTATTTGCAAAGAGTATCGTACTTGAGGCAGTATCAGAAAAAGCACCACGAGCATTAGGACCATTAGAAAGAATAATGAAAAAGCTAGATGAATTTGGTGAATGTAAAAGTTTTTTAGCCAATGATCCAGAAACTCTTCAAAAGTGTATAGATGAATATGACTTTAAGGATGGCTTACTTAGTGGTATTTTTGCATATCACACATGGAAGCGTACACCAGAACAAATTGAAGAATTTACAAAAGGTTTAGAAGCATTGTCAAGAGGAGGAAAACGAGCAATAAAAGATTTATATCAACGATTCCAGCAATATAGAACCACTTCAGTACCTCAGGAAGATTTAGATCCTCGAGTACTTGGAATAATACCCGAGATCAAAGCTATAGAATCTCTTATACTTCGATATTTAGAAAATCCAAAAGATTATAGAGAACGAGTTAGTAAATATTTAGGAAAAAAACCATTAGAAGCAAGAATAGAAAAAGGAAAAGAAGTAGAATCATATGATGAATTAAGGAGAGCCATAAAGGAATACGCGCTTTACTTATCTTACAAAAAATTTGCACTTGAGGTAGTATCAAAACATATACCAGAAGCTTTACCATCATTAGTAACATTAATAGAAAACTTAGAAGAATGGAACAAGTACAGAAGTTTTTCATATATCGATAAAAAAGATCTCAAAGAGTATGCAGATAAATATTACTTTATGACTCACATCATGGCAAGTATTCCAGAATGGTGGTTATCAAAGTGGGAGCATACACCAGAGGAAATTAAAAGATTTACAGAAGGTTTGGAATTTTTAGCAAGAAAAGGCAAAGAAATAGCAGATGGTCTATATAAACTTTATAAAGAAGTATATAGATTGGCATTAGAAGACACATCAAAAGGTAAGCAAACTATATCTCCATATGAACTAGAAAGAGTACACGCAAGTGCAGCTTTAAGGATTCAATATCTTCTAGAGAGGTATTTTAGGGATCCCACAGAGTATAATAAATATCAACTTATGAAATATGCAGGATTAGAGCCATTAGACTGGTTTGATAGAGCAATATGTAACTTATATGGTGGCTGTAAAACAGAAAAACAAAGTACATAAGACTTTTTGATAAGATCATTTTTTATTTAATCTTTTATTTAATGACTAAATAAGAAGAAAAATTTTCTTAATATACTAAACTTTTGCTATATATTTTTATCCATAATTCAACCATTATAATATATTTTACAATATCTAGATATTAAAATATGTAGGTATATTAGTATAACTTCTATCTGGTAATAGATAGTAACGATAGATTTAAAAAATTTTTTCAACAATTATTATAGTATGGCGGATACAACAAAATATTCACACATAGAAAAAGAATTAGAAAAAGCATATAATGCAATATTAAATACAACAACACTTACCACGGAATTATTGGGACCTACAGTAGAAAAAATAAGGAAGTTAGTCGAAAAGGGTATATATGAATATGTAAATGGAGAATTAAAATGGGAAATAAAAGATGAATTAAAAACTGAGACAATAAAATATGAAATTTCTTTATATAAATCTTATGTAGAAGACTTATCAAAATTATGGGAAAAAATGAATGAAATTAGACCATGGAGCTTAGATACACTAGAATCATTAATAGAAAAAATGAATAAGTTGAAACCATGTGGAATTGAAATATGTTTATATCCTGATAACATATCAGCAACTATGGTGAATACAGGTCTAATTTATCTTCAAGATACTATAATAAGAACTTTTAAGGAATATGCTGAAAGAATAGCTGATTACGATGAAATCTCACATATGGTGCACGTTATGAACTATATATCAACCTACCCAGTAGCCCAAGCAATATTAGGAACCTATCTAGTTAAATGGTATAAAGAATTTAATAAATTAAAAGAGCAATTAAATACATCTAATGATATTAAAACGGCTATGAATATTTTAGAATCTTCATACCAAAATGCAGCCAATTATATTAAAGAAGCTGTAGAACTACTATTAAAAGGTTTAGATAACGAAAGAAAGTTCCTTGATATGATAGGACTTAAAAGTATATTAAAGAAGGTAGAAATTAATGATCAAAATAGAGAGTATGTCATTAAAGAAGCTAATGAAATTAGAAAAGCCATAGAAAATGTTTTAAAAGCACTATCAAAAGATTCCAATGAAGATGAAAATATAGACTAGAATTTCCCTTTTTTAATGACTTTAATTTTTTAATTTCATTTTTAATGACTAAATAAAGAGAAAAGTCCACTTAATATACTACCTTTACTTTCAACTATTTGGCATGGTAAAATAGCTTCATATTGATTACCATTTACAGTATAATATACTCTCACATATGCATTTAATATAATAATATTATCATTTACACTACATGCATTCATAGATCCATAATTTATATTTCCTAAATTGCATGTTGAATTTTCGTAGAAATTATATACTGTTACATTTTCCAAATTTTGTTTTGCAGTAATTATAACAAGGGATGTTCCATTTGCATATTGACAACTATATGTAAAGTATTCCAAATATGGGGGTAAATAAGATGTTACGTAATAAATATATATTGCATATAGCACAACCAATATAAAAGCTGCTACACCAACCCAGATTACAAATTTTGGTATCTTTGATATATCCATAAAATTAATTTTGATCTACATATATATAAACATAGATATATTTATTTCCCCTGTCTTCGATCTTCATATTTTTTATAATCTCTTCATACTTTTTATTATCTATATCAAATAGATCCGGATATTTATTTAATATATAATCCATTATTAATCTTTTTATCATAATATCCTCATTCTTATGCATATTTTCAGAATTATACTCATCTAAAATCCCTTCTATTATATATTTTGGAATCTTAAATTCATATTCAATATTATACGGCATGTAAAATTTTACTATTTTCCAAAATATAAATGATTGCTTTATATTCTTGAATTTCAAAAATGATTATCAAAAATTATTTTCTACTTTGTAAACCTTTAAGTCCTATATATGCTAGCAAAGCGCCTAATTGTATTATTGGATCTGAACCCTCCAACAATCTATATTCTATCTCTCCAGCATAATATATTATATCTAATTTTTCCTTTTCTGGTATATTCATTGAATAAACTTCCTTAGATAAATATTTAATTATATCTTCTCCAGCAAGACCATATTTTATCATTAAATTAATTAATTTTTCTCTAGCCTCAACAAATTTTCCTTCATATGCCAATTTTAATACTTCCTGTAATTCCTGTGGTTTTGCTACAGAAGCAACTTCATATATTAATTCTGGAGTTATATCTTTAGAATATAAAGCCGCAGCTTGTAACATATTTATTGATTTTCTCATATCACCCTCTGAAATATAATATATTGCTTCTAATGCATCATCGGTTATATTTAAATTTTCTTTTTCAGCTATTGACCTTAATAAATCAAATACATCCTTTTTATCTAATTGTTTAAATCTAAATATAACAGTTCTAGATTGAATTGGTTCTATAATCTTTGATGAATAATTACATGCCAATATAAATCTTGTTACTGAAGAATATTCTTCCATTATTCTTCTCAAAGCTTGTTGCGCATCTCTTGTCATTGCATCTGCTTCATCTAAAAATACAATTTTAAATGGAAAATCTCCAATTGGTTTTGTTCTTGCAAATTCCTTTACCTTTTCTCTTATTACATCAATTCCTCTATCATCTGAAGCATTTAATTGTAATACATTTTGTTCCCATTTATCTCCATATAATTCTCTTGCTAATGCTAATGCAGCAGTTGTTTTTCCAACACCCGCA
>Ga0081473_127015_pt1 | contig 21160 bp, 15 predicted proteins | sample CisSprmetagenome_FD_70977 | JGI IMG/M metagenome (GOLD analysis project Ga0081473, IMG submission 70977) | Hypoxic/sulfidic aquatic microbial communities from Cistern Spring, Yellowstone National Park, USA v2 (version 2) | ecosystem: Environmental > Aquatic > Thermal springs > Hot (42-90C) >...
GGCCTGGATCCTCCTTGAGGAGGGGGCCGACGTGGAGGCCGCCAGGACGGTCCTGCGCAGGTTCGGCGTGGTGGTGGAGCCGAGGCCGTCGCCTCCGCCCGTTCAGCTCCCGCGGGAGAGGGCGTCGAGGTACCTGCCGTGGGCCCTCTTGCCCCTCCTGGCCTTCGCCGCCGGCCCCGCCGCGGGGGCCGCGGCCGTCGTGCCGGCCCTCCTCATCGCCGTGCTGACCGCCCGCGACCTCGGCCACAGGCCCGCCCCGCCCATGCGGGCCCTCTCGAGCAACGCCTCCTACTACTCGGTGCCGGACAACGACGCCGTCCTCTCGGTGGCCCTCGCCGCGCAGCCCCTCGTGGAGTCCGCGCTCGTCGTGTGGAGGGCCGACCCCCACTACGCCGTCAAGCTGGAGAGGAGGGGCGGGTGGGCGGAGCGCCTGGCGTGGTGGACGCAGTCGCAGTGGCGCCTCCAGGCGCTTGAGGTGATCCAGATGGCGAGACAGCGCCTGTTCAACCTGCACGAGAAGGGGTTCGTCCTCAACGGCCTCCTGAACGGGAGGGTCGCCACCTTCGCGGCGGGGAGGCCCGTGGGCTCCATGAGGCTCGCGGACGTCAGGAGGGTGAGGGTGGAGGCGGACGGCGGGAAGCACGTCGTGACCGTCCTCGGCGGCGCCGCCGAGGTCGATAGGGGCAGGGGCGGCAAGACCCTCCTGAGGATCAAGATAACCGCCGAGGTGGACGGCGTGAGGCGCGAGTACGCGATAACCTTCGGCAGATACGGGAGGAAGAACGCGGCCGTGGGCTACGCCACGGCCAAGGCCGACGCCCCCGGCGGCAAGGAGGCCGACGCCGAGAGGCTGGCGGCCCTCATAAAGGCCCTCACGGGCAGGGAGCCGGGGGTGTACCGCAAGAGGAGCGGCGAGATAGTGGTCGAGTGCTACGAGGGGCACCTTGAGGGCCTCGCCCGCTACGCGGAGCTGGCCGAGGCCATCGCGAGGTGGCTGGAGGAGTAACGCCCCCTCCCTTACAGGAATATGTCTCGGGAAATCTAACAGGCAAGTCCTTGCCTGTGAAGGATCCCAAAAGAAATCCCTGTCGGCGCGGCCTAAGGCCGCCGAGTGGGCTCCCGCCGAACGTCCCCAGGCCGCCTGACGGATCGACATGCGGCAGTTCGCCAAACGGTTCATGGAGATCAACTGCATAAGGCGGAGCCCGAGAGGCCTCGTCGCCGCCGATCTAGTCGTCCCGGTGGGCGGCGTCGAGGTGAAATACGGCATCTATCTGCAGAAGGACATCACGCTTAAATTCGCCTCGACGGATCGGGGCCGCGCCGAGCTGGCGGCCAACTTCCTCAAACTGATGAACGTGGACGCCGAAGTGAAGAGGATGGGCGGCAGGGACGTATGGTACGTACTGGCCACCACCGACAGGATCGCGGCCGGCCGCAGAGAGCTCAGGGACGCCGTCGCCGAAATCGTCAGGGCGGCCCTCGCGAGGGGCTGGGTGAACAAGGAGAAGGCGGAGCGCTGGCTGAGGAAGCTGGAGAGGGGGCGCGCGTTGAAGGAGGGTTGGCCCAAGTACGGCCTGGGGCTGGCCAGGGGCGCGCTTGAGGTCAGGTACCAAACCACCAACGCCAGCAACGTGGAGCGCGAAGTCGAACGGCTTAGGGCCATGGGCCTCACGGAGGGCAAACACTTCTCGGCCAAGACGCCGGAGGGCGGGAAGAGGGGCTACGTCTCGATCCTCAAGGGAGGGCTTGGCGTACGCCGCCCGGCTTTCAGTCCACGGCGAGGGCGAGCGGCGGAGACTGGCGGCCGAGTTCATCAACTACATACTCCAGAGGGCGAGGGAGGAGGGCGAGGAGGTATACAGAAAGGCCCTTGCGGCGGTGAGGAGAGGAGGGCGGCAAGCTCCCTAGAAACACTCCCCTTTTCCTCTCCTCATTCCCCCGGGGGCACTCCGCGGAGGTTGGCCCCCCCCGCGGCCCGACGGCGCCGGGGATCCGCGGAGCGGACTCAGCCCCCGGGAGGAGGCCCCCCTCTCCGCGGAGGCGGCCCAACTCCCTCATTTTCCCTCCTCCTTTCAGGGGGTATTCATGAAAAGCCCGACAGGGGGCTAGCCCCCTGTCAAACCTTTCTTTAATGCTCCCTGTAAGCGGCCGAGGGCTGACGGGGGGGTCGGACGTCGGATCTCCGCGCCGCCAGCGGAGGGCACACGTTCGGCGGGCGCCCCGGCGACAGGCTGAACCCCTCCAAGAGGCTCCCGGCGGGGCCTTTCCACCCCTTCCCCCCGCCCTCTTAAGGGACGCATAGCGCAGAGCGGCCAAAGCGAAAGTAAATCATCATGCGGCCGGAGGGAGATAGGGGCATGGAGAACACCCAAAGAACTATATTACTAAATGCTCTGCCATTGAATGCATTGCCGCGTCAACAGTTGCATCTGTATATACGGCCGATATCGATGGAAGAAATAAGAAATTATGTCCAGGGGCAAATCGTTAATTATATCCGCCATCAGAGTACCGTAAACGTGCTGAATGAGATACTAGGCCTAAATGGATTGCAACCCAACAGCGGAATTTACCAATGGCGCCAAAACGATCGGCTAATAATTGTTACCCTACGTAACGCAGTAAGGGGAGGAGAGGTTTCAGTTACACTGGACGACCTAGAGGCGTGGTTGGTGGAAGTGCTTCCCCATTAAATCTCCCCTTTTTTGCCCCCCTCATTCTTCATTTCAAGAGCAACTCAAAATCGATGCCCACGGGGCTGGCCCTCCGTGAAGTCCGCTAACGATCCGCCGAGCGGGCGTCGGCGGACTCAGCCCCCGCAGGCCCGGCGGAGGTGTCCCTTCCGCAAGGCCCGGAGGTGGGCCTAACCCTCCCTCCCTTTGTCCCTCCTTTTTCCCTCCTCCTTTCAGGGCGTGTGTAAGAAAGCCTTGACAGGGGGCTAGCCCCCTGTCGGGCTTTTCACGAGTGCTCCCTGTCGGCGGATCCGCCGAGGGGCGGGCGAGGCGGCTTGGCGGCATGCGCAGATGCTCCCCGTTGCCGACGCCGCGAATTCGAGCAACCGGACTCCCCTCTCCCCACGTGCTACGGCTCTAGGCAGCGCATCGGATCAACAAAACAGCCCTCTACAACATAGATATGGGGAAGGTCTCAGACGAACCTAGGCGCCGCTTTGAGCTGGCCCTGAGGCCGGCCGAGCCGCCGACCGTGGAGGAGGTTCTTGAGCAGGTTTCCAAACACGGCGTCTTGCGGGGGCCTGTGGACTGGGCCTTCCCGGCGTGGATGGCCTACGTCGAATACGCGACGCAGGAGATCATGAAGACGTTTCAACTTACAGAGGAGGAGAGGAGGCAACTCCTTGACTTCAGAGACACGCTGAAACGGCTTCTGCTGGAGGCGTGGATGCAGACGAAAGAGAAGCTGACGACGCTGTACAAGGCCGTCGCCGAGGGTGCGTATAAGCTGGAGGGCAACAGGCTGTACGCGTCGGACGGGACGTGGATGTATGTAAGAGAAGGGTTCGCTCCATACATCATAATTCACGGCGTCAGTGCATCGGTACGCTTCCCCGACATACTCAAGCTTCCGCGTGAGCGGCTTGAGCTGCTCCAGCTGGGCTGGAGGGCGAGCGATGAGGGCAAGATAGATAACCATCCCTTCATGGGTACCACACAGCCCTGGCAGATATTCGCATGGGTTACTGTAAGACATGGAGAACTTTATGTATATATTAATTCGGTTAACTTAACACATGAAGGGGCAACCATACTGATAGATGCCATTGCGAAAGATTGGAGGCAGAAGTGGAGCAAGGACAAGGCCATAGATATGGTGACAAGCTACTTCAGATGTGGGGAGTGGACGCCTATGCTTACTATGTGGCTTGGTGACGGCAAATCGAGACGTAATGATATATTACACAATAAATATAAGCTTGTGATTTCAGCCAAAGAACCCTGGAAGTTAGGCAAGAGTATAAGCATAGATCAAGCCCTTGTCGCCACGGGTAAGGAGACATTTGAGAGGCTTAAGGAGGCAGCGGGTACGTATGGTATGTTACTAGATCTTATGGGGGCTCATAAATGGACTAACATAAAGCTTGCCACCGATAAGGATTTCAGGAAGTTATACAAGTTGAAAACGAAGAAGAGGGGTATAGACGTCCTTAGGGAGACGTATAGGCGGAACAACATTGACGTCTCCACCGAGCAGTTAGACCACAGAGAGAGAAGTAAACTGAGGAGCCATGCGGTAGTTGTGGCTGGCGTTGAGATGTCTTTACATCTCGTCAGTAGCAGAAGCGGCTCGCTCAATGCTGTACACTATACCCGCGGTGTTGGGGAGGCATTGGAAATCGCCGGGAGGCTTGAGGTGGCCGGGCTTAGACCAAATATTGTGAAGTCCAACGCCAAATACGTCGTATACATCACCGCAACAGATCTCCTAAAGCTGGCAGAGAGGGACGAGACCGTCAGGAAGGCTATAGCGCTATATCTTGTCGAAAAGGCGAAAAACGGAACACCGAGGCAAAAAGAGATTGCCAGGAAATTCTTGCAAAGACATCCCCTTTTTATCCTTTGCCACATTCCTCTAAGCTAGCATCGCTGTGCGCTAACTGATATTGAATCGAAGTGCCGAGTTTAACCGAAATGTGGAACTGTTGAGCCAACGCCGCACAGCAACATGCTGCATCGAACATCTATCCGGTCGGATTAGACGGAAACCGGGGCCTACGAGGTGTCGGCTAAGGTCTTGAGGCGGGGCCTCCACACCATCGTCGTGGATGGAGAATTGAGAAAAAGGGGCGGAGTCCTGGCCGCCAAGGCGCTAGGCACCTACTTCATAGTGAGGACGTAGGCAACAGAGGAGGCGGCCAACCGCAACACAGCCGCGGAGATCCCATCGCCGTCAGACTTGGAAGGCCTCCTGGCGCTTGCACGGCGGCCTGCAGGGCGATGGGTTTAAACATCGGCGAGCATGCCGCCTCCAGCCCTCTGGATAGGCTTAATGCGGTCGAAGAGGTGGTGCGGCGGCCGGGATTCGAACTCCCGGGGGATCCCCTCCCGGGATCAACGGCTTTCTTCGCATGTGCGTGGAAGGCCGCCATCCGTAGTCGGGGCCGTGCCCCCTTAAACCAGGCTAGACTACCGCCGCCGCGCGATATATAGGACTCGCTTAAAAAGTTTACGCAGGTCCACATCGGCGGTTTGAGGAGGGCCTCAGAGGCCGCCGGAAGGCTTAGGGCGGCCTGGCCTATGCCGAGCGTCGTCGTTTCGGAGCCGCTCATTTCGAGCATATCGACACACGGACCTCTTGAGGCTGGCCGAGGGGGAACGGCCCGTCGGGAGGGCCGTAGCGCTGTATCTCGCCGAAAAGGCGAAGGACAGCACGCCGAGTCAGAGGGGGATCGCCGAAAAAGATCCTGCAAGGACATACCCTTTTCTACCCTCAATCGCTTCGCTGTTTCCTCGAAGCCGACATCGCCGTGAGTTAGTCGAATTGAGTCGGTATGACGGGTCTGGCCGAACGTGGTGTGGAACCAACGACAGCCGGCATGTGGAATCGACCAGCGTCCAGTCGGACGTGTCGACGATAGCCGGAGGAGCTCGCCGAGTAGGCCGCCGCCGGGATTTGAACCCGGGTCAATGGGGCCACAGCCCACCCTTAGGGGGCCTCCCTATCCTAGCCGCTAGACTACGGCGGCTTAGGCCCTACGACGCAACCATATATAAATATTGCCACACATCCGGGCGCGTAGCCATCATGGCGGCCGGCGCGTCTGCCGTGGGGCGGAGCCAGCCGCCGATATGGAGCCACAGCCCTCGAGGGTCGGCTCACGCGGCTTGAGCTAAGTCCGAGAGACGGCAGGCCGACTCCGCAGGCGCCATGCCGCCGTCCAGAGCGACTGGCGTCTATTTACAGCTAGCGAAGACCTCTAGGGAGGAAGGCGGCTTGTCCCCCGGCGATTCCTCTCCACTTCGAAAATGATGGACCCAGATGGCGGGCCCGGCGGGATTTTTCGGCGGCTTCGCCTGAACCCGCGACGTCCGCCGGTTGCGCCGACTACGGCTTAGAAGGCTCGGCACAGCGGTCCGCGGGGTTGCACCTTTGAAGCCGTGTGTTTTTATAGTTTTTCTCCGTGACGTTGCGGAGCGTGGGTCGGATTGTAATTCTGTATATATGGAGTGGCTGAATGGGTCGCTACTTCGTCTACCTCAGCCAGCTTTATCAATGTCTTTTTGTCGAATATCACGTCGTGGCCTGAACCCCGGAAAACGACTTCGGCGCGACAAAAGACGGAAGCAAGGTGTGTATATCGTAATCGTTAATCACAAAAAGGGCCCCTTCCCCGCGGAGCCGCTCCTCCGCCGCTCTATCCATGCTGAGCTACGGGCCCTCTTTACATTGTACCTCTCCTCTTTTAAAGCTTTTTCCCTATGCGGCTTCTGCGCGCCTCCCCTGGGCCGGATCTCGACGGGGGTCCGCATCGGCCCTTCTGCCGGCCGTCTGCTAGAAGCTCCATCAGCGGCGAGGTGCGCCTCGACTCTTCTGCCCTCTAGGGCAAAGCCGCGCGCCTCCGGCCTGCCTGCAACTATTTTATAGACATACCCGAGCATCTCCGTGGGCTGCGTCGCGGCGTCTGGCTTAGTCAAAAGCTATGGGGACTTGAGGGCGCTTGACGGAGTGTCCTTCGAGGTGCCTTGCGGCGGCGCAACGGCTCTCCTGGGCCCCAACGGGGCCGGCAAGTCCACCACACTGAAGATCTTGGCCGGGCTCCTCAAGCCGGATGGGGGGAGGGCCTCTGTCGGGGGCCTCGAGGCCGGCTCCGAGGGGGCTAGGCGCATATCGGGCTACCTCCCCGAGGACCCCGAGCCGTATCTGGCCTTGACGGTGAGGGAGAACTTGGAGTACATGGCCGCCTTGAGAGGCGTGGAGGACTGGGGCTGGGTGGACGAGCTCGTGGACGCGTTGGAGCTTAGGCGTTTCCTTCGCTACAAGGCCTCCTCCATCTCCAGAGGCATTAGGCAGAGGCTTGCCGTGGCCATGGCCCTGGTCCACAAGCCGCGTGTGGCCCTCCTCGACGAGCCGCTCAACTACCTCGACGTGCCTTCCCAAGAGGCCGTCGTCGCTTTGCTCGAGTCCCTGGGGCCCACCGTCCTGGTCTCCACCCATATACTCTCTGTGGCCGAGCGCCTGGCCGACGAGGCGTTGATAATGTCAGGAGGCAAGATAGTCTGGCGGGGCCCCCTGGCTGAGGTCCCCGGCGCGCGGGAGAAAGGCCTCGAGGCCGCCGTGGCCGAGATAATCAGGAGGGGGCCATGAGCCTTCTGGCGCTGGTGGTCAAATCCCGCTTCACCGGCCCCTACGTGATTCTGCTGGGCGTCAGCACGGCCTACATCACGCTCCAGGCGCTCCTGATGCCTAAGCTCGATCTGGCCCCGTTCGCCCTGGCGGCCGTCTCGCTCGCCGCGCTTATCACGGCGCTCGCCGTGCTGGGCGGAGGGCCCCTCGTGCTGAGGGCCGACTTGGACTTCCTTCTCCAGGCCCCCGTGGATAGGCGGGCCCTCGCGGCCTCCCTCTACGCGGCCCAGCTGCTCCTCTACTGGCCTTTCTTCCTGTACGTCATAAGCATGTCCCTACTGACGCCGTATCTAGGCCTCGCCGAGTCTCTAGCCGCATCGCTGGCGCTCACCGCGCTGGCGGTCTCCGCCTCGATCTCCTTCTACAGGCTCCCCCTGAAGCTCCGGATCCCCGCGGCCGGCGCACTCGGCGTCTGGCTCATCTCGCCGGCGTTAGGCTGGCCCTACGCCCCCACCTCGGCCCTCCTCGGATACCCAGAGGGCCTCGTCCTGGCGGCCACCGCGGCGGCCGCCCTATCCTTCCTCGCCCTCTCGGAGCTGGAGAAGCTGGAGTCCTACGCCGATGTCCGCGGCGGCGCCGAGCTATCCGGAGGCGAGATCTCCTTTAGGGGGAACGGCCCCATAAGGGCCATATATATGCTTAAGCTGTACAACGTAAGCGTCGTGGGGCGCGGCGCATGGGGCGGCGTCCAGTACAGGACGGGGAGAGTGGGCATGGGCAAGCTAGTCCTCGCCGTCTCGGCCGCATCTGCGGCGTATCTCGCGGCCTCTATGGCTTACGGCGGCCCCATCCCGGCGATCGTGGCCGTGTTCGCCGCGTCGGCGACCTCGGCCTCGCTCATGGGGGCCGGCGCGGTGGCCAACGAGAGGCTCTGGATCTCCGCGGCGTCTCTGGGGCTTCGCTACATGAGGCACATGCTCCTCGCCATTGCGGCGTCCGCGGCGGTTTTCGTGTCGCCTCTAGCCGTCGCCGGAGCGGCCGCGTGGCTTCTCGGCTACCGCTACGGGCTGGGGGTCGCGGTGGCGGCGCTCGGGCAGATACCTCCCTTCGCGTCTATCTATGCATATCTATTCTCCATAGTCTCTCCCTACCAGATCAAGGGGGAGCACACCTGGCCTCTGAGGGTAGGGCTGAGGACGTTCGCCCTGAGCCTCTCGGCTTTCTCCTCCTTCGTCGCTGGCGTCGCCGCCATAGCCTCCCCCGCGGCGGGGCTCTATGCGTCCGCCGTCCTCTACGCAATCCTCCTGGCGATATCTCTGAGGAGGCCCCTCGAGAAGTCGCTAGAAAGCCTGGTCCTCAACGGGTTCGTCTGAAGCAATTTATAAAAAGGCGCACCATCCGGGAGGCATGAAATACAGACTAATGGACGTTCTGGCGTGTCCCTACGACAAAACCTTTCCGCTACGCCTCGTAGTTCTTAAACGAACCGAACACCCGGAGAGGCAGTATACCTGGCCCAGGAAGCCCTTCTGCGAGGAGTACTGCTCCTACCGCGACCTCAAGATAAAGGAACATCCAAAGCCCGACACGCTCCCGTGCGAGGAGTGCCATAGATGGGAGATAGAGACCGGCGTCATCTACTGCCCCACCTGCGGCAGGTGGTACCCCATAATCGAGGAGATACCTCGCATGCTCCCCGACGAGTTGAGGAACGAAAAGGACGAGGTAGAGTTCCTAAAGTCCATAAAGGACGAGCTCGAGAAGGCCGCCCCCGAGCTCGCCAAGAAGGTGCTCTACGAAGGCAAGCCGTTTAGGCTAAAACAGTAGTACCAAGCCGGTCGAAGCTGTTGTCGGCAAGTGGTCGATAAGGCAAAGCGGAGAGGCTCCACATTAGAGAGGCGAGGTTAAGGACGGCGAGCTATACGCCGTGGTCGAGGCCGAGATGGACGGCGCCGTAGAGGAGTATAGAATGACGTTAACCCGCGAGGGGGACGGCGCGAGGCACCTCCAGTTCTACATGAGGGGCGAGGGGGCAGTCGCTAGGGCCGTCAAGCTGGTGGAGGCGTGAGACCGCACAGCCTTGGCAGGTGTTCGCCTGGACTGCGGCGAGATATGGAGAGCTCTACGCGTACATCGCCTCGGCCAACTTGACGCGCGAGGGGGCAGGCGTGTCGATACGTATCAAGGCGAGGGGCTGGATGCAGAGGTGGAGTAAGGCGGAGGCCATAGATCTGGTGGCTAGCCACCTCAGGCGCGGCGAGTGGACGCCCCTGCTAACAATGTGGCTGGGGATGGGAAGGCCGTACGAAAGAGTGTCTACGCGGCAAATATCAATTACTGGCTGAGGCTTAGGAGGGCGGTCGGCGACGCGGTGGTGCCTGTCCTACACGTCCACCGCGACCCCGCCCTCTTCGAGAGGTTCCTGGCGCTGTACCGCGACACACACGCCCTGGCCATAGGCGCCGCGGTGCCCTACGTCTTAATCACGCGGGGCGTCCCCCGAGGCTCTCGAGAGCTGGCGCTACGCCTAATACAGAGGGCTAGGGAGGAGTTTAAAGGCCCCATCCACGTGCTGGGGATGGGGAACCCCGCCGTGACGCCCATCCTCGCGGCGGTGGGCGTAGACGGCGCAGACAGCGCCACGTGGCGCCTCAAGGCGGCGTACGGCAAGGTGCTCCTGCCCGGCGAGGGCGAGCGCCACGTCACAGACCGCAGAGTCAACTTCGGAAAGGCGAAGCCCAAAGATGGCGAGCTGGAGGAGCTGCACAACTTCTTGAACGCCCGCGGCTTCCCCCTCCTGGAGGACTTCTTCGAGAGGATAAGAACCAGCTTCGAGTACCGGGCCCTAGTCAACGCCTTCGTCGTCATACACTCCACACGCCCCCCACCTTCAGAAGGCTCCACGCCCTCGTCGCGCAGGCCGCGTCAAAAATTTAAGCAAGGACTCCCAGTACAAGGTGGCCCTCTCGCGACCAACGGCGCTACACGCGCTGGCCATCTTCCTAGCCTTCCTCGTGCTGTCGCACGAGTCGGGGGAGCTCCTCTACCTCTGGCCCGGCGTCGCCGCGCCCTACCTCCTCGCGGCGTTGAAGAGAGACCGCTACTCGCTGGCGGCGTCGGCCTTGGCCCTCCTCTACCTGGCGCTACACGGCGGGTACAGCGACTTCATGAGCCTCCTGGAGCTGGCCGCCATAGGCATGGCGGCGCTGGAAATCCGCAGGCCGCTCGGCGCCGTGGCCTACGCATACGCCGTCGCCATCACCCTCCTGCCCCACACCATATACAGCTACTTTTTCATAATGCTGACCGCGGCGGTAGCCTCCGCGGTGCCTTCCCGATGGCACCTCGGCCTCGCCTTCGCCGCCGTGGACTCCGTGGTTATTCTCGCCGACACCTACCACTTCAGGCTCATGGAGGCCGCGTTGGTTTTAGCCGGCGCCGCCGGGCTAATCGCCGTGCAGAGCCGGCCCGCAAAGCTGGCGTTTCTGCCGCTCCTAGCGCTGGGCGCCGCCGCGGATCAGTTCCTGGTGGGCGGATGGATGGCGCTGAGCTACCCGCCCATATACCATGTAGACTACGCCATACCTCTCGCCGTACCCATCGCCGCGAAGGCCCTAGCCACCGCCGCGCTCCTCTGGGACGGCAGGAAGAGGATAAACGAGCTGGCGGGGGCCGCCGTCGTGTCGCTGTATCTCTGGCTCGTCCCCAACCCAAGCGGCTACGTCGTCTACTCCCTAAACGGCTGGCCGCTGATACCCCTAGCCCCAACCGCGGCCGCCGCGTACGCCCTCCACAGAGCACGCGGCTCGTAGGGGGCCTGAGGCCCGGCGCGGCCCAAATTTATTATCGGGTAATTGACGCCCTATAAAGTATAGGTTGATGGACGCCTTGGCCTGCCCCTACGACAAGACGTTTCCCCTCCGCCTCTTGGTGATTAAACGCACTGAGCATCCAGAGAGGCAGTATATCTGAAGGACGAGCTCGAGAAGGCCGCCCCCGAGCTCGCCGAGAAGGTGCTCTACGAAGGCAAGCCGTTTAGGTTGAGGCAGTAGCCCCAGCCGCCACCCTGGCGAGACCTGCAGAAGACGATTTGCAGCCTAAACGCGATACTGATGGACGGGCGTCGCTGAGTGGCGTATCGATGCTATGTGCAGGCCGGCCTTCTTGACGTATACGCCGCGGCGTTGCCGGAGTCATCCAGCCGCGGATCAGACAGTGTGCGCCACTACATATAGCCGAGAAAACCATGGCGGGCCCGGTGGGACTCTCGGGGCCATCCCCCTTCGAACCCACGACCTACGGGTTTCCACGGGCGCCTTCGCCCTTAAGAGCCGCGGCGGACGTCGATCCTCCGCCGCTCTACCAGGCTGAGCTACGGGCCCCTTTACATATATTTCTAGTGGTTTTTAAGCTTTTCCCTCTTGCGAGCCTCGATCTGGGCCGTCTTCTCGCCGCCCGTATGGAGGCTAGAACCTCCGCGCAGTAGCTACGCTGTGTTTGCTAGCTGGCGGATTCCCTCCGCATGTCGGCGCTTTCGCCTAGCCTGAACGGCTCGAAGAGCCGCCCAGAGCCTCTGTAGAACTTGGAGAGCGTCTCGTAATATATCAGCCTAAGCGATTGTATGGCCGTCAGAAACCCCTCGAAGCCGGCTATCAGCAACTGCGCCAGGAAATACAGAGCTACGCCGCCCGGCAACGCCAGAAGGGACAGCGCGGCCGACGTGAATATGCCGTGGGCTATGTAGATTATCGCAAGCCTTGCGAAGCTCAGTATATTGGCCGTAGCCGCTATAAACGCCTCGATTATCGACAACACGACCTCTCCGCCTATCTCGCGGAGATGCGATGCGCCGTATTTCGATGCCAGGGCTGTCAAGCCAGCGGCAAGCCAGATGGGCCTCGCCGCCGCGATGTAGGGATCCGCCAGAGCGTGGAGGGCGTACGCCGCTTGTTCGGCGAGGAGCCTCCCGCGTAGATACACCTCCACGTCTATATACCTCAACAAGTACGCGCCTACCGCCAAGTACGTAATCAACACAGGCACGTGGAGGGCCAGAGCCAGAGGAACATCGCCCGACAAGATCGACTGGAGTGCCTTGAGGAAAAACGCGAAGGCCATCAAGAGGTAGCCGAAGACGAGCGCCGACGCTACGCCCACCATGTAGCCTGCCTCCTGCGCCTGTCCCCATATCTTCAGCCCTAGGAAATCGCCGTAGTAGAGACCGAACGCGATTGTAGATGCCGCCGTGATTAGCCAGATGACAGCCCAGTCCTTTCTGCCCATTTTGAACAGCACAAGCGACATAAGCAACAACAATAGGCCGTAGCCCACGTCGCCGAACATCCATCCGTAGAAGAGGGGGAACAAGAGGGCCACGAGCGGCAGAGGCGAGATCTCCCCCGGCCCTGGGACTCCGTACATGTAGAGTATTCTGGCGAATGCTTGTATGGGGTAGGGCCACCTCTCGCTCACAGGCGTTCTCACTAGCTTATAAACGGCGCCAGCCCTATACCCCACGAGCCCTCTCGGCACGTAGACGCCGCTCAACACGCCGGATAGGATCTCGTCGAGCCTCGCCGCGTCCCTCTCCCTCACATAGAGGGCGATCGCGGCTGTACCGGCGTGCTCCTCCCATCTATAATCGCCAAAGGCTGAGTAATTCCTATAAATATTATCCATATTTTTTGCTATATTTTTCAGCAATTCTATCGATGATTTTATATTTTCTATCGATTGACGTAAGAGGATCCTCGAAGTGCCTATATCGAGCAGATATTCCCTAGGCACCTCCACGCCGCCGTAGTCCTCGCGGCCGCCGGCGACAAACGCCAACCTGAAGCCCCCCAGCTCGAGGACTTGATGAGGCTCCTTGATCTCCTCCCGGGGCTCCAACAAAATTCTATAGCCCCGGGGGATTCTCACGACCGAATAGCCCTCCCTCTCCAGCCACTCGAGGAACGAGCACAACATCCCCATGCGTCTCGCCTCCTCCTCTTTAGCCGCTATCTCGGCCGCCATCGACGTGAAGTTCTTGCCGGTATCAAGCCCTTCCGAGTATGCCGACCTTTTATACGTCTCGATCACTTGCTCGGCTGCGTTCAAGACCCCTACGACCTCCTCGAGCGAGATGCCTCCCTCTGTCAGACAGCGCATCACGACGCGCTTGGCCGCCTCTCTTCCGACTACGTCCTCCGGCTCGTACTCCGCAACGCAACGCCTTAAGGCCTCCAGATATCTTCTGATGATGTCGGCGAGGTGCCCTCCGCGTGGAGGCCGCGGAGTCGCCGAGAGGCCGAATCTGCCCAGAAGGCCTCTGAGCGCCTCTATATCCCTCTCCAGCTCGAGCTGAGGGGGCGGCGCGAAGTATTGAGGCCTCTCCTCGAAGACGGCTATCCCGGCTACGCCCAATCTATATATCGCCTCGATTAAGATCTCCGGAGGGGCAGCGAACCGCACTAATAGGAGCCTCTCGAAGGGCATGTAACATCAAGCAGGCGTAGCGCCTTCTCACGGAGCTCGCGGACGGCGACCTCGGACCTCCGGCCGGGGAGCGCCGCATAGGCCACGGCGCCTCCATCGGCTGACGCCGACCCCCAACCCGCCCGATAAAACGGGCGATATACGCCTAGGTCCCTCCATCGACTGCGTCCGCCGCCTCGGCCCAGTCCGGACAGCCGCATGTCTGTCGCAACCGCCCCGGCGACTCCGCCACGTATCGGGTGATTGCAGATTATGCGGTCTCTCTTGGACGGGGCGGAGTCTCCCAGGAACTGCGGGATAGCAGAAATGGGGCGCACGCAGCCATCCTCCGCTAGGCATAGCGCGTCGCGAGGCAATACGCCGAGCGTCCTCAAGGGGATACATGAACACTTCACACATCTACTTGCTCCTTCGTTTTTAGATTTACCCCCTCTCCCGTGCAACATTCGCCGTAATGTAACCTGACTGCACCGCCCGCCGGATCGCCGGTAGGCCTTTCTGCTCTTGCTCCTTAAGGCCTTCGTCTATCTGAGCCGATGGCCCCAGAGCTTGCTCCGGGCCGTCCCGGGCGAGATGGCCGCAAGTTCTGTGGTTCGCGGCCTCGCGCGGCGTCTCGGCCCACGGATGGGGGAACTGGAGAGGTAGCCTTTCCTCAAAGACGGCGATGCCGGCGAGCCCCAGCCCGTATATCACGTCGAATAACGCTTTGGGAGGGCCCGTGAATCCGATTAAAATCGGCCTCTCAAAGCGCAAAACACAGTGCCCCTCGTTTTAAACCAGCTCTACTACTTTTCTCAACGCCTTGCGGAACAGTTTGTAAACAGCCACCTTGGATCTGGAGCTGGACCGCGCCAATATCGATATGGAGTCGCCGTTGGCCAGCGCCAGCAGGACCTCCCTCTGTTTATAGGTGAGGACCAGGGAGCTACGCTTCACCGGGGTCACCGATATGACTTGGCCCCTGTGCTCTGCCAACACCCTCCGGGCTCCCCTGGTATCCGCGACAATTACCTTTATGACGCCGTTGTCTATGGAGGGCGTGCCCCGTACGTAGCTGGACGACATCAGCCTATAGAACACGCAGTCGTCGCACCTCTTGGAGACCGCCACAGCGCCTCTGGCCGTCAACACTATGTGTTGCACCCGGCCGCCTTCCACCCTAAAGCCGAGATGGGCCACGGCGTCGCGGGGCAACGCACTACATGGCCTCAAATACACACGTATGAATTCCATAGAAACACTTCGTTTTTCGTTTTAAAGCATGTAGACGGAGGCCCTCCACGAGAATAGAGCTAGCCGCCGAGCGGAAGGTTAATCCGGTTAACCAGAAGGCATAACGCTCTGCAGATGTGACAATGCCATGCCCAACGGTAAAAGCATCTGGCCGGCCGTGATCCTGGCGGCCACGATCCTAGTGTATGTCGCATATGCGCTTATGGCCTACTACACGTTCACCCACATCCCCCCAATACCGGACGAAGTGGTCACGGCCAACGGCGCTGTGTTGTTCACGGGCAACGACATCGTGATGGGGAAATACTACTTCCAGAAATACGGCCTGATGGACTACGGGTCCGTCTTGGGCATGGGGGCCTACTACGGCATAGACTTCACGTCGTACACCCTCAGAATCCTCGAGGACTCGGCCGCCCACGGCCTGGGCTTCAGCTCAGTCCCCCAGGGCAACGCCACAGCGATGGCGGCCATAAAGGCGCAGTTGACGCCGAAACTCGACGGCAGTAACGTCGTTGTAAGCGACGCCTTCGCGCGCGGCTTCCACGAAGCCGTGGACTACTACGCGCAGATGTTGGGGCCCAACTCGTCCCAGTATAGGCTTAAGCCCAACTTGATACTCAACAGATCGGTCGTGAAGGACCTAACCGCATACTTTACGTGGACCGCCCTAATAGCGTTGGAGAACTGGACCAACGGCTTTCCGTACATGCCGGGCTTGCTGGCCCCGACGAACAACGTGATCTACGCCTCATGGGGCATGATAATCGCGATACTACTGACGGTGATGCCCATGGCCGCCTACATCGTAGTTAAGTTCCTCGACTACTGGCACGACCCCAGGACTCCGATACAGCTCCCGCAGCCCGACGGGACGCAACGTCTGACTCTCTGGGGCTTCGCCCTCTTCGGATTGGCTCTCGGCGTCCAGGGCCTGCTCGGGGGGTACGTGATGCATCTATACACCGAGCCGTCGCTCTACGGCGTCGATCTGCTGTCCATACTGCCGTACAACGTCGCCCGCGCCCTCCACTACAACCTGGCCATACTCTGGATAGTCCTGACTTGGCTAACGTTCTCGCTCTTCGTATTCCCCTACTTCGGCGTGAAGCTGACCAAGACGCAGGTGGTGGCAGTGCTGGCGCTCGGCGTGGCCGTAGCCCTCGGCGATCTCTTCGGGATCTGGCTGAGCTACCTCGGCTATATCCCATCGCCCTGGTGGTTCATAGTGGGCAGCCAGGGCAGGGACGTCATAGACCAGGGGACGCTATGGCTCCTCCTATTGACCGCGGCGTTGGGCTATTTCTCATATCTGTGGTACAGAGCGTCGAAGTCGGCTGCGGATCCGCTCAAGCCGTTCGCCAAGATATTGTCGATAGCCATAGCGGGCGCCGCCGCGGGCACGTTCATCGGCGCGCTTCCCGTGGTCGCGCCCTGGCCGGACTTCCAGGTGGATGAATACTTCAGGTGGATGACCATCCACGCGTACGTGGAGGGCTTCTGGCCTCCGATAGTGGTGACCGTAGTCGCCGTGCTGTTGTTCATAGCGGGTCTGGTGCCGCAGCGGCTCGCGCTGGCCGTCGTCGGCCTGGACGCTACGAGCGAGATCGTAACCGGCATGATAGGCACGGCCCATCACTACTACTTCACCGGCCTCCCGACGTTCTGGATGTACGTAGGCGCCATAGTCAGCGTACTTGAGGCCGTGCCCCTCGGCTTCATGATCATCTACGCCATAGTGATCTGGAGGAGGGGAGGGGCGAAGACAGAGCTCCAGAAGACGCTACTCACCTACGCGTTGGTGGCCGGCATCGGAGGGGGCATAGGCGTTGTGGTGTTCGGCGCTGCGTTCATAAACGCCCCGGCCCTCAACTACTTCCTGCACGACGCCCAGAGCACCATGGCCCACGCCCATGCGGCCTTCCCGCTGGCCTACGGCGTGCCGAGCATCTTGATGTGGGTAGCGGCCTTCTACCTGTCGGGCAAGTTCAGCGACAGGGATCTGAGGTTCATGAGGTGGGCCGCCGTGATTATCGGCGTCGGCTTCTACCTGCAGGTGTTGCTGACGCTGGAGCCGCTGGCGGTTCTACAGATGCAGCAAGAGCTGTCTCAAGGCTATTGGTTCGTCAAGACCCTATACACGCCGTCAGGCGCGCCGGGCTTCTGGCAGGAGCCCGTGGTGATAGACGTGATATGGCTCAGAATGCTGGGAGACCTCGTGGCCGGCGCCGGCTTCGCCGTAGTGATATTCGGAATGCTCGCCAGACTCCTGAAGAGGTAGAAACCCCGCAGGGGCCGGGGGTCGACAATTATTTTTATTACCCCAAAGAGGTGGGCCAGTGCGAAGGGCGACGTACTTATTGATAGGGTTTGTGACCATGTGCTTCAACTCCCTTTATCAATATACCTGGAACCTGCTGGGGCCTCTCCTCGGGCGTGAGTTCGGGCTGGGCCCCGTCCTGGTGGCATCCGGCTTCTCGATCTACGTCGTGGCGTCGACCCTGGCCCAGCCCGTAGGAGGCGGGCTGGCCGACGTCAAGGGGCCCAGGGCCGTCGGGGTCGCGTCGGCCCTACTATCGGCGTTGGGCTTCATAGGCGCCGCGATAGCCCCCAATCTGGCGGCTCTGTACGCCGCGTGGGCTCTGGGCAGCATAGGCGAGGGCGTCCTGTACGGGGTGGCGTTCAACCTGGCCGTGAAGTGGTACCAAGAAAAGATGGGCCTCGCAACTGGCCTCGTCTCCCTGGGCTTCGGCCTCGGCTCGGCCGTGGCGAACCCCATAATAGCGCTGGCGGGTAGCTTCAGGGAGGTCGCGCTGGCGATAGGCGCCGTGGAGCTCGCCGTCCTGCCGGCGTTGATGGCCGTCGCCGATTACCCCCGCGGCCTATCCGGCAAGACGCCCATACAGGCGGCCAGAGACGCCAGGTTCTGGCTGCTCTATGCCTCCTACGCGTTGGGCTCGGTGCCTCTGCTGACGCTGGCCTCGTCGCTCCACCTAGTCAGCTCGGGCGCAGAGCTGGTATTGCTGGCGTCCATATACCCGCTGGCGGTGGGCATCGCGCGGCCCGTCCTCGGCAAGGTGGCGGACGTGTGGGGCGTCCTCAACACGATATACCTAGGGCTCGGCGCGTCCATGCTCGGCGTCGCGCTGTTCGCGCTGGGCCTAGACACGGCCGGCACTGTGCTCATAGGGCTCTTCGGCGGCTCCCTCATAGTCCTCTACCTCAACGCGTCGAGCAAGATATTCGGCGCCAGGTTTGCCACGGCCAACAACGGGGTGCTCTACACAGGGAAGGCGGTCGGCGGAGTTCTGGGAAGCCTCGCATTTAGCTACATCTACACGGCCGTCGGGGAAGGCGGCGCCATCGCCTTCGCCTTCACCGCCGCCGCGGCCGCCGCCCTCCTCCTAACCGCACTGAGACTCCACAGCCGCGAAGAAATCAGATAGACCTAGATTGAATAAATAAAACATACTTGATATCTATATATATTATTGTTCTTGTAAGACACAGGTATCTTATTAGGACCCAAGGCATCATCCCCATGAGCCAAGAAGGCCCGCTCCCAAGCCCGGAGGTAGCCAGAAAGACAGGAGCCACGATGGCCAAGATAGTGGTGTACGTCGTCGTGTACGTGGTCATATCGGCCGCCGTCCACTACGTCATGTCGACGCTGTTGCCCCAATTCGGCATAGCGGCCGCCAGCTACGAGGGCTACGTCCAGATACTGCTCGCATTGCTCTTCGGCTACTACATAGTGTCGGGAGTCGCCGAGTTCTTCTACTGGAGCATGAGGGCCAGGTACGACCACTCGGTGGCCGCGTCCGTGCGGAACATAATTAGGATAATAGGCATAGGCGCCATGCTCGCCGCGATTGCAGGCGGAGTAGCCGGCGGGGCGGCCGGCGTCGCCCTCGGCGGCTTCATAGGCCTCGTGGTAGGCTTCGCCTCGCAGCAAGTCCTAGGCCAGGCAGTCGCAGGCCTCTTCCTCCTGATAGCGAGGCCCTTCAAGATAAAGGACTCGGTCAACCTAGTCGGCGAAGACGGCGTAGTCGAGGACGTAAGCACTCTATTCACCACGGTGATAAAGAACGACGGCACGAAAGTACTAATACCGAACAACGCTATAATAGGCAACAAAATCTATCTAAAACCTAAACAACAATAATTTTATATTTTTAAACTATATAATATATATCTCTATAAGGCCCAGCGGCCGTATATGGGCGGGGACGGCGGCCGGGCCGCGAGCCACGACGCCTCTAGACCGGCCGCGCCCCCGTCCCAACCGCGACACCTCAGACCGAGGGATCGGGCCGGATTTGCCTCTAGCGGTTCTCTCTTTTGACGAGTCGCGCATAGGATGTGGTCGGCTATACTGCGGCCACGGCCTCTAGGGCCTTGGGGACCGCGGCGACGTCATAGCGGCCCTTGGGCTGCACGGTAGTGGTTATAATACGCCACCTCAGCGGCAGAGCCGCCGATGCTGATCCATGTGCGCAACAAGCCCCCTGAGCCGGCGTCCTTAAGGCGAAGGGCTGACGATGTTCGCCGCGTGGTTAGGCGGGTAGCCGGCCGTGTTTTGTTCTCACAAGTCCTCACTTCTTGACGTATTCCTGCACCCTTAATGGGAGGCGGAGGAGGCCGTGAAGTATAGTCAACAGCCGCAATCACGCTAGCCGACCCGCCCTACGTGCAGGACTCAGGTCAAACAGGAGCCCGGTCAACATGATAAACACCACGGGTCGATAAACACCACGTTGGGGCCTCGCTACGCCTACCTTAGCAGGCCCGCGCCTTGGACCGCCCGGCCACCCCCGCTGGGAGGTGTTAAGACTACGGTTTCTTCGCTTTAAGAAGGGCGCCTGTCCATGATAATAGAATTGCATGGCGCTGAGGGGTGGGATTCTCTCGGTCCCGCGTCGGCGTGTCGAGATAATGGCCGCCTGGGTGGGGGGAAATGCGCCTTCCGTGAGGCCCGCCTAGAGGTTCCGAATTCAGCCTCGTTAGCCGTCTGCACGTGGTAGATCCGCACCACGCCAGAGACGTCGACTGCATTTTTCAATAATTACGATTCTCGGAAAAGAATGGAAAATAGCTCTAGAAAAAGTCGAATGTAAAAAATACGGGATTGCTAGTTGGCTCGTGGCTAATCCCAGATTGACGACTTACGTCTTGGCCATGGCGCTGATGGTTGCTCTAGCCGGAGCCGCCGTCGTGGGAGGGGGGTGGCCTCCGGCGGGGGGATCCGACGTGGTGGTGTTCATAGAGGGGGATTTCGAAATCCCGCCTCTTGCATATTACGACGGGCAGGGGTTCAAGCCTGTGCATGTGGCCTACGTGGGCGAGTGAGATAAGGCGTATTGGGTTGGGGCCAACGCCGCAGTCGACATACCTATATGGAATCTTAAAAAGGCTTTGATATATCTGCCGCGGGAGGCGCTGAGGGCAAAGGCGCCTCCAAACGCTAGAGGCGGTATTCTACGAATTCATCTCAACGAAACAGTCGTGAAACTCGTTGAGGCGCCGCCAGACGTGGTGGCCACATACAGCTACCTCAAACCAGACGCCAAAACCACAGCCCCCAAGGCCAGATCTGAGTGGGCAAAGCCGCCCGCCAGAAAACCTCTAGGTAAAGAACTAGGAGAAGGCTGGCGGCCTTCTCCATATCAAACATCTACCCAATCCACGACGGTGGTCTCCCCAGACGGGGCTTTTATCTACCGGCAGTACACCGGCTGGATAAATGCAGACAACGAGGTCTGCCTCAACGTATTGATGCCGGATTCTTCTGCCTTCGTCATACCGAACAATCCTACTGTGGCTTCTGTGGGTTACAACGCGACGTATGTGTGGAGGACTGCGTGGTATGTCTATACAAGTAGCTACGTCCTCGGCGCTGTTGTCGGTAGAGGGGTCGTGAAGGTGTGGGCTGTAGATCCGGCCACCTTGGACAAGAGGAGCCTGCTGGGGCAGTGGGCCGCAGATTTGAGAAATGGATATGTCATATACACAACCTCCATTCCTCTCAGCTGGCCCAACCAGTTTATCGGAATGGAGCTGTGCTTCGTGCCGTATTACAGCGGAGACTACGTCGTAGGCGCCAACGCAACCCTAGGGTTTAGAAAAAACGCAATACCCGCCGCAG
>Ga0081473_148949_pt1 | contig 20888 bp, 29 predicted proteins | sample CisSprmetagenome_FD_70977 | JGI IMG/M metagenome (GOLD analysis project Ga0081473, IMG submission 70977) | Hypoxic/sulfidic aquatic microbial communities from Cistern Spring, Yellowstone National Park, USA v2 (version 2) | ecosystem: Environmental > Aquatic > Thermal springs > Hot (42-90C) >...
CAGACCTCTCATGGTTTTATGATGACGAGTTCATGCCTCTATGGACTCTCGAGGACAAAGGCTACGTCAGATTCCAATGGGCAAGTCGAGAGCTTTATCTAGAGGCGAGAATATATAGAGATGGAAGAGTAGAATGTATAGCAGAGAGACGACGTTAATTAATGAGGACAGGCAACAAAATAATTATGCTTTAATAATCTAGAGAGATATAAAGAGATGACAGGATTCTTATCGTAAGAATCTTATAATCAGCGTAATTAAATAGTTAATGTAAGTCTGTATCTCCTCGATCTAAGAACTCCCTCTCTAACTTTCTATTTATAAATTTTTTAACAAAGATTTATATACGAGATAAACATGAAAGATCTTATTCGTTTGATTCTAGATTACATGTTTGCAACATTAGTAATCATCATTTATAGTCAATTAGTGTACTCGCTTGGAGGGCATATATCTCAGGATCTGCTGAATCATTTTATTAATCCTGAATCGACTTTATTAATAATTTTATCAATGATCGCTGGAATAATTTTTGGCATATCAACATCGATAGGATCTTTAGATACGCTCAATGATGAAAATATATTTGAGATGGGAGCATCTTTGGGGAGGATCTCTTTGCTCTCAATTTTAATTTCCCCGACCGCCGAGTTTATATTAAGGCTCACGCCATATGGCCAGATCTTAAGAGGAGAATTTGAAGGGTTTCTTGAGAACATCATCTTCTTGATAGCATTTCTTTCCTTTGGTATAGTAATCATCTTGCTATTACGAAAAATGATGTGATGTCTATGGGGATGATTCGCAAAAAGATTAAACTGGTAGGAGAGTCAGGTCAGATCGAGATTGAAGCCTTAATTGACACTGGCACCAACAGGCTTGTCATTCCTAGAGAGATTGCTGAGAAGATAGGAGTAAAACCTATGTATAGGGTCAAGGCTGAGCTTGCAGATGGAAGTGTTAGAGAAGTTGATGTCGGGCCTGTATTCATAGAGATCATGGGTAGAGGAGCTCCTGACTGGGCTGCTATAGTAGAGAAAGGAGAAGTTTGTGTTGGTGCTGAGACTCTTGAGACCCTCGGCTTAGCAGTCGATCCTGCCACTGGAGAGCTGTATCCTACGAGAAGATTTGTCTGGAGAATATAAGAAAGAGAAACTGTCCTGAAATTTTAAAGGATCACTTTTATATTTTTATAAGAAGAGGATAAGATAAGTATGGCTATGAAAGATACGGCTTAGTCGTAGTTGATACGGTGAAAATTTATGCAAAGTCTTCATAGACCTAATATACTTGTTGTTGCCACGCCGTCACCTCTAACAGGAGGTGGTGGTCTTCGCGCTTTACGTTCTATTAAAGAATATATTAAGTTTTTTAATACTTATCTTTTTATTCCCTGGGGTTTCTGGGATAATAAGAAGCTTTTGTCAGAATCAATGGATTATCTGCATGAGTTAAAATCTATAGGAGTAAAGATCATAGGTTTCTCAAGTATTCCATATATAGTGTATAAAATAAGTGAACTTTTTAACTCAAAGACTTTACCAATAGACTTTGCATTCACATTTCCTCATATAACTAGCGTATTAATAAACAAACATCGTTTTGATGCTATCGTTGTTCTTCATGAAGGTTGGGACGCTGTTTACAGCGGTCATGTCCTGGCAGAACATTATAATATTCCTAGTCTTGTTCTTCTACAGCTACCACCTTTCTACGGTTCTCGAGAGAGATTTCTGAATATTCTTAAAAGTTTTTTGCTATGGAGAAGTTTTATTAATGACAAATTTATTGAGAAGATCTTTTATCATATAGCAACTTTATTAAAATATAAAGCGGAACATTATTTATATAAGTCACGCTACGAGAAGATATTAAGTAAATACTCACTCATATTAGGCGTAACAAAAGCTGTCGCAACAGAGATGGGTGAGAGATGGTTTAACAAGATATTAAGTCTAGATCCGGGAGTATCTTTAGATGAAAAAGATCTTGAGATGATGAGAGAGATAAAGTCTAGAATTAGAGAGAAAGAAAATTATATAGTGTTTGGAGGAAGAGCAAGCGTTGAGAAAGGACTTGTTGATGCTCTGTTGGTATATAAAGTTTTGACGAAATACCATCCAGATTTAAAACTTGTTTTCACAGGCAAAACAACTTCTAGACTACTTTTTTATATTAGAAAAATATGTAGAAAACTTGGTATCGAAAACAAAATTGTTTTCACTGGTTTTGTCTCTAGAGAGAAAAGATTTGAGATTGTTGCAAGATCAAGACTAATGATCTATCCAAGTCATGTAGACTCATTTTCATATGCTGTCTTAGAATCTTTACATCTAGGAACTCCCGTTGTAGCATATAAAATACCTGCAATAGAGATGTATTATAACAGATCTTTTGGAGTAGAGCTTGTAAAAGAATGGGATCTAGAGGATTTAACAGTGAAATCATTAGATCTTCTAGAAAAGAAAATCGATCATACAGAGCCTCCGAAAATAAAAAACTGGAGAGAAATTATGAATGAAGAGATAGAGATAATATCAAGACTTATTGAAAAATAAAAATATTAAAGCTTGACAAAAATATCGCATCATCAAAGAAGGTTTTGAGGATACTAGTATTGTGAGAAAAGAGTTTTTTGTGAGAGATAATAAAGGAGTTAAGAGACCATCGGTAGTATTTGATAGTGGTGCTACCAGATCTTTTGTTAGAAAAAGTAAAAAATTATTAAAAAGATTTTAGAGGGATTGTTCATATTGCTGGAGAGAGACTATCAAGATATGAGTTTGCCATGGCATTAGCAGATGTGTTAGGCGTGAACAAAGATCTTATCAAGCCGATATCAATGAACATGGCGAAGCTTATCGCCAGAAGACCTAGAGACTCTAGTCTAGACACATCAAAGGCTAGAGAGCTTGGATTATCAATACCATCTTTAAAAGATAATTTGAGAGACATGGTCAATACATATAGAGAGTTTAGAGAGAGATGACATATGCCTTTCAAAAGCTTCAGAAGACTAGATATACCAGATCTGATGCTTGTAGAACTGATCAGATTCTCAGATGAGAGAGGATTTTTCACAGAACTTTACAAGAGAACTGATTTTCTAGCTAATGATATTCCATATGATTTTGTACAAGTGAATCTAAGCTTCTCTAAGAAAGGTGTTGTGAGAGGTCTTCATTATCAGCTTAAGCCTATGGAGCAGGGGAAGCTTGTGTATGTAGTAAGTGGGAGAGTATATGATGTTGCTGTAGACATAAGAATAAGATCCCCTTGGTATGGAAGATATGTTGGAGTATTTCTAGAGCCTGGACAAGCACTCTGGATACCACCTGGATTTGCACACGGCTTCCAAGCATTGGAAGACACATATTTTCTATATCTAGTCACCAAAGAATATTCGCCACAACACGAGAGATGTATAAAATGGGACGATCCTGAGATAAAAATCGACTGGCCTATTAAAGAAAACGTGATACTAAGCGAAAAAGACAGAAAATGCCCGTCACTGAGAGAGGCTGAGACAAACTTTGAATATTAAGATCTTTATAAAGCTTATATAGTCACAGTAAATCAAAAAACTAACTAAAGATTAGTATTGATCGTCTGATAAGATTCAGTAAGGATATCTGATTATTTCGGATCCTCCTGATTGTTATCAATGTTTTAAGATTAGGTAGACGTGATGATTTTAGTCGAGGAATTCTGATGTAGAAAAATAGAGTTATTAGAATTAACGTTCCAAAATATATGTGGTGCAAATATGAACATAACCGGCTTTGCTCAATATGCTCAGAAATGTGATGAGTCGAGAAACGGTCTGGCAAGAAAAGATCCTTATGGTCATCAAAGGTTCATATGTTATGAAGAGACTTTCAAGAATATAACTATTTATTTATCTTCGTGTTCATGTAGCAGCCTGACTTCAAAAGAAGAGGCTATTAAGATGATAAATTGGGAGCTCGTATCCAGCTTATTAACTATAGTAATTGAGCAAGTTCTCAAGCTCTCTGGGAGAAGTGTTGTTAAAAACATTTTTATATATAATGATCCTGATTATGGTCCTGTGATAAGACTGGTAGTAGATTTAGATGCTAGAGAAGCTCTTGAGTTATGGCTAAAACTTGTAGAATTACTCTCATACTCTAGATATAGAATTGTTATAGGAGTCAAATGGCTGGGTAAAAACAATGTTTCTAAAGATGAGCTTGTCAATTATATTGTTAAGATAATGATTGAGAGCGGTCTAAGAACAATAGTTTTAAAACATGTTGATGCTGTGAAAGAGCTTCGTGAAGAACGAGATAAAAACTGATGCTCTGATCACTTGGATAAGATGGTGTAGATATGTCGAAGATTTTCTCATAAAACTTGTTGAGACGTTCACCCCTCTTATAAGCTCAAGATCGCGAAAACAGATCTTCTAATACATAATATATTTTGAGTAGCTTAGATAACATGTTAAATATTTGCCGCACTAGACGAAGAGTTTGAAAAAGTTTATGTCGTAAAAAAGATTTTAAGAATCAGGATCATAGTTGATATTCAGCACGAGATTTCACAACCTGTCATTACAATAGATAGACTTTGGTATATTTTAATAATTTGTGTTCTAAAAATTTTGGGGGCTTCATGAGTTTTGAACTTGCTAAAGAGATATTGAGATATGCCAGAGAAGAGTTTGAGAAAGCTATTAAACTCGGCGACATCTTTCTATATAGAAATGCTGCTGATAAAGCTTTTCTAGCCATGATTACAGCCATCAATGCATATATAAAAGCTGTTGAAGGTGTTGAGCCTTCTAGTCATAGTGATAGAAGAAGGATCCTGAGAAAAATTGGTAGAGAAGATCTGAGGGCTTTATATAGTGATATTATGAAGACTCTTCATGATGACGCCTTCTACGAAGGTGTTTATCAGCCTGATGAGGTTGAGTATGCTATTAAAAAGATTGAAGAGACTATAACAAGACTTGAGAAAGAGACTAGAAAAGAGAGATGACAGCACTAGATCTATAAAAGACTAGGTCTATTAATCATAAAAAATTGGCTCTTTAATATTTAAATATATTAGATTTTCTCTAGATCTAATGAAAGGAGTGTATATGTTAACAATAATATGGTGGCTGTGCCATGGGACATGTGTATGTTGATGCTTATTTCTATAATCCTATAGATTACACAGAGTATGTCCAAGGAAGACGTAGATTAGAAGATGTCAGAAGGATAAGCCTCAGATCATTGGTTGATACAGGCGCTACTTATCCTGTTTTGCCAGAGGATATTGTTGAAAAACTTGGTCTACCGATTCATGGTGAGGCTGAGGCTGAGACAGCTACTGGTAGAGAGAGAGTTAAGCTGGCTCTAGCGATTATTCAGATTGAAGATAGATTTGCAGCTAGCTATGTCATTGTGAGACCGAGAGATACAACGCCTCTGATAGGTGTCGTTGCTTTAGAGCAGATGGGCTATAGAGTAGATCCGGCGACAGGAAAACTTGTCAAAGGACTTCCACTAATGCTTTAGCAAAAGACTATAACTACACGAACGATCTAGACTACCTGAATATTATCGCTATTTAAACACAGCTTTAGCCTCTTTTTGAGACAGAAGAAGATTATACGCTAGATATCAAATATGAGAGGTTGATTTTAAGAATATTAGGCTTTTTACCCTGAGGAATATTAGGTGAGATTAAGTATTGAATGTTGCCGGCAATATCAAGATTTCTAAGAGAAGATTTGGTAAGATGCGTAGAATTCAGAGACTCGGCGTTATAATTCCTGAGAGTGTTGATAAACGTGCCAGTGAGAGTTAAAGTTTTTATCGAAAGCATTCTGAGTAATAAAAGAATTAATACTTTGGCGTTGCTAAACACAGGCTTCACATCTGAAGAGCTTGATGTTCATATTCCAAAGAATTTAGCTGAGAAATTATCTTTATGGCCTCCGCCACAGAACTCGATATTAGAGATCATGGATACAGTCGGTGGAAACATCCTCAGCTATGTAGTCCCTAGATCTATTAGATTAAAAGTTGTAGAAGACGATAGAGAGTCTAAGACGTTAATATGTAACGCCGTTATAACATTACACGAGGAAGAGGTTTTGTTATCAGATGCAGTAATAGAAGAGCTTGAGATAGAAATTTTGTCACCTAAGACTGGATACTGGAGATTTAAAGGAGAAGATAAGATCAGAAGAAGCCACATATAAACAAGTCTTAAAACAAAACTTATGATCATGATCATAGAACTGTTAATAAAAATAATCAGTCTAACACTTTAATAAATCTCATATATAAACTTTATTAAGAAAAATGAATACAAACCCTGAATCTAATTCAGTTTCGTCATATACATATCTCCGAGAGTTTCCAGAGTTGATTCCTTTGGTGAGAAAACTTATCGAAGAGAAGCCTCTTGATGATATTGACAGGTTTAATCTAAATGAGCTCGCTAATGCTGTTGGCTGGAGTATTGAAGACGTCTCAGAGGAGTTGAGAAATATATGGAGAGATCCTTTAGATAGAGTCGATAGATACAAAAATATGTTTGAAAAATATTATGAAAACGCAATAAATCTGATTAAAAAAGATCCTCAGCAGGCAGCTGAGAAACTCTGGGGAGCTATAGTGGCATTGATAAAGCTTCACGCATCTCTTAAGAGAGTCTTTATTGCTGCGTGGGATCATGGGAAGCTTTATAACTATGTCACTAACAATATTGAGAGAGTGCATAGAGATCTATTTTATAATCTTCTGACATCTGGAGAGATTCTGCACAGATATTTCTATGAAGAAGATCTAGATAAAGAGACTTTCAATATATTCTGGAGCAAAACATTACAGCTTCTAGACGAGGCGAAACAAATAGTTTATAAACTTTATGCTAGAACATTCTCTAGAGAATAAAGAGAGACAAAATAAGATCTGAAGAACCTAAGAAAAAAGTTGAGAGATAAAATAGATATAGTTTGAAAATTATCTTCGAAGTCTGACGTTTTAGAGCCTCTAGAATGAGATTATTATGATAAAAAATTTGTTAAATAAAAACCCGTTTATCGTTTTAAAAGCAACTCTTACACACATTATGACAGATATTTTAATCACATCAAGAGAAGATCTAGCAATCCTTTGATGATTAATTCAGCTTAATATAATTTTGCACTAGTGAAACAACGGATGTTTAATTATTAGATAGTTATAAAAGATCCTGGTATCAACTAATTAGATTATTTATATTTTTATTCAATTAACAATGTTAATGGAGCATCAGCTGTGAGCAATAATATTGCTGAGACACGCAAGAGATATAGGATCGGTCATATTGTGCCTAGAAAAAGATATAGAATAGGACATATAAAACAGAGAAGACTCGAGTTTTGATGGAAATGGGGAGGAGATTAGAGAGATATATTTTCTAATTCAAATTAAAGATGATCGGGCCTGTAGATATGTTTAAATAAAGTACTAGCCTATATGAGATCGTCTTCTCACGTTAAAAATAAAGTTTTCTTTTGTTGATTAATAATTGTCTCTAATAATATTTGACGGTCATTTGATTTATGAAGCCTGTTGAAAAGAAGATCTAGTGTGCCAGAGAATTTGCTAAGGACTTGGCTGAGAGATTAAGAGAAAGATTGTTTAAAGTTGTTTTGTTTGGCAGTGTTGCTAAAGGCCTTTGTGATGTTGATAGTGACGTGGATCTTCTTGTTGTGGTTGAGAGAGTCTCGGATGATGTTAAGAATATTGTTGCAGAGTCTGCCTTCGAGATCAGTATTAAGTTTCATGAGCCTATAGAATATATTATTATGAGTATTGAGGAGTATAAATCAAGAGGAAAAGACGATCCATTTAAGTATGAGGTTTAGCAGCATGAAATAGTTCTTTATCATGATCCAAAGTTTGGGGAGGAGATAATTAAAGATTAATGAACCAGCTTAAGAATATTATGATAGACAGTGTTAGACCTATATTATGAAAAATGAAAAATAATGATCTTTCATTCTGTCAGATCCTATATATAGATGGCTCTGTATATGAAAAATTTTCTCACGATTCCTAAGATCAAGAACACGTTGTAGATATATCAGCAGACATCTTTACCCATTTTCTCGAGATAAACTATCTCATAGACCTAGACTCTTTAACATCTTCCACCCACTTTTCTACACTAACATTCATATTTTCTAATGCTTCATCAATTATCTTTTTCATTCTCTTTATCTCGACTTTCTTAATATTCTCCTCAAGACTCTTCATATTCTTCTCTCTAATATTTTCATTCAATTTCTCAGTCTCTTCTCTCAAAGACTTCTTCACCTATAGACCTGATCTATTCTCTAATTATCTCTTACGACATAAATATATAAACACCTCTTATCATATCGTCTCTGCAATACGCATGTTGGTGCACAAAGATCTAGCCAAATAAATATTATAAATACTCTAAGATGACAGCACCATATTATTTATTATTTACAAATCGTCTATTGTCAAACAAAAGATATGGTGTAATTCTATACTACGAAAGATCATTCATAAATATTTTATTGTCAATAGAAGATGTTTCCACATTATTTTTAGAATATAAAGCTCTCAACTTTTCTTAAAACGCCTGTTGTTGTGTCAGGCATCATATTTGCTCTCTCAATTGTTAAGAGACCTATGATTATATTCTCATCAAAACCGTTTTGAGCCAGAACCTTTTTAACACTCTCGGTTATGTCTGCTACTGCAACAATCTCATATCTCAAGATCTCCCCTTCGATCTCAAGCATCGACACAACCGCCTCAGAAGCCTTCACAGGCTGACCAGATATAGAGATGAAACTAAGGATCCTTCCAGTATACTCGACACCTATCTCCTCAGCTAACAATTTATCTATTAAAGTCATTCTGGCGCCCGTGTCTACAAGAGCTGTTGAAGAATAAGATCTTTTGTATCCTCGTAGATGAACTCTCGCTCTAACTAAAGCCATGAGCCTTATACCATTTAAAAACATGATTTAAAATCTTAATAAACCATATATTATCTCTTCTAAAGATCTTTTTAATCAAAAGAGATAATTGATAAGATCCTGAGGAGATGAAAGATAAATCAATGTCTAGAGACCCTAAGATCATGATCATATCTCTCCTCAAGATCCATATTGCTAGTATATAAATTTATTCTCACAAAAAATATATTAACAACATAATTAGAAAAGGTGCACCATATAAAATCTAACTTTATGAAGAATATAAAAATTCTTTAGATCTAAATAGGGACAAAACATTTCACGAACAAGAATAAGATCTTTTTACGAATTGTTTGACGTGTAGAATATGATGAAAAATGTTTTAAGCAGAGAAACTATGATTCAGATCTTTTATAATTTGTCTGTGAAAGCATAAGAAACTTTGAGAATGTCTCTTCTTTATCTTATCTATTCTCTCTACGTAAGGTTTTATATTTGTACGATACTAAATCTTTTTGAGGCGACTATTTTTGAGGATACCTGTCATAGATCTTCATGAGGACATATCTACATATTATCTATTAGCCGGTGGTGGAGAGCCTCTTGCTGATTTCAGAGATGATGTTGCTGGTCGTGATGCTGACATACCTAAGTATATTCGTGGTAATGTGAAGCTAGTTTTCGCATCAATTGCTCCCAGTATTGTGACTTTCAGACCCGAGGAATCTGTTAGGCTCAAGAAGTTATATGGCCGATGGACTCCTGCAATAGGTTATAGAGTGCCTCAATCAATTATTTTAGAACATTTCTCTATATATTATAGACTTGTAGAGACATATCCAGAGCTGATGATAATAGAGAGTGTTAATGATATAGAGAAAGTTTTTAATGAAGAGAACAGGATCGGTCTTTTAATACATTTAGAAGGTGCTGAGGCAATAGATGATCCTTACGATCTTGTTCTTCTGAAGAAGTTAGGTCTGAGAAGCATTGGTATCACTTGGAATTATAATAATAAATATGGATCTGGCTGTATGTCTAAGAAAGATTATGGGCTGACGCCAGAAGGTGAAGAGCTCGTCAAGACAGCTAATAAAATAGGCATAATAATTGATATAGCTCATGCAAGCAAGAGAACAGCTCTTGAGACGATAGAGGCCTCCTCGAAACCTGTTATAATTAGTCATGCTAATATACGCAGATTTGTTGATACCCCGAGAAATGTTGATGACGAGATTCTTGAGGCTCTTAACAAGAATAAAGGGGTGATAGGACTCTCAGCGATAGGACCTATTATATCATCTAAATCAAAACCAACATTAGAAGATCTTGTCCAACATTTTCTTTATCTCTACGAAAAATACGGATCTGATATAATAGCTATAGGCACAGATTTTCACGGACTACTAGGTCTTCCAGCTCCTGAGGGACTAGAGTCAATAGATAAAATACAGACCCTCCTAGAAAAACTTAGAGAAAAAGGCTTAAGCGATAATGATCTGAGGAAGATAGCCCATGAAAATGCTCTTAGAGTGATAAAAACTAATCTTACATAACCATATGATTCTTCGAATTCTTCAAAAAGATCATCATTCCGAGACAGAGTACTTATATATGTCCTTTATAAGGAGATGGATCTTATAAAAATTCTTAAGATACTTAAGAATACCTATCAAAATAAAACTTATAAACCATGAGAAATATTTATTTAGCAAGAACAAATGAAGGTGTAGCTAAATGATCATGAGAAATGGATCTTATAAAAAATTTTTAAGATACATAATATTGTCATCTCTAATATATTTAGTAATGTTAAACTGTGTAATGTTATCTCCATCATTTATTATATCTGAGGCTCAGGTATCGCGAGATTATGTTATAGTCTCTTTAAGGTCTGATCTTTTGACTATGAACCCATTTATGCAGTCATTAATTGATGAGTTTAGCGTAATGGAGCTAGTATATGATACGTTATATAGACAGGCATTGAACGGCTCCTTTATTCCATGGCTTCCAGATCAAGTGAAGGTTTTGGAGAACGGCACTTTATGGATATTTCATATTAGAAAAAATGTATATTGGCATGATGGCAAACCTTTAACAGCTGAGGATGTGGAGTTTACATTAAATTATACTGTAAAATATAGGTTTCCCACAAGATCTAATGTTTGGGAGCCTATAGAGAGAGTGTGGAGAGAAGGAGATAACGTGTATGTGAAGCTTAAGTATCCTTATGCAGCATTTCCAGCGGCATTAGCATCTTTATTTATAGTTCCTAAACATATATGGGAGAATATTACAGATCCTATGACATTCTCTAATTTTGATAATCCAATAGGCTCAGGACCTTTCATATGGGAGAGTAGAAAAGCTGGGGATTATATTCAGCTAAAGGCGAATCCAAATTACTGGGCAGGGCCTCCTAAAATAAAAGGCGTAATCTTCAAAATATATGGAAGCTCTGACGCAGCTTATACCGCAACAGTTAATGGAGAAATAGATGCTATGAACAACCTCTTTATACCTCCACTACTATTATCAAAGGCATTGGATCAGGTGAAAGCTAATCCAGCTCTCCGGATACATTTTAGAAGACCTGTATTCGTCGAGTATTTAACATTTAGTGTTGAGAAATATCCCTTCAGCATCAAAGAGTTTAGAGAGGCCATGTTATATGCTATAAATGTGACAGATATCGTTGAAAGAGTTTATCTAGGCCATGCAGACCCGGGAAGCTTAGGAACATTCCCACCTGTTTTCGGCGACATGCCTGAGAAATGGTATAGACCTGGTCTTGAGAAAGAAAAGCTTTATCCATTTAATTTAACAAAAGCTAATGAGATCCTTGATTCTCTTGGATTTAAACGAGGCCCTGATGGCGTAAGAGTTACTCCCAACGGGACGAGATTAGAATATGATTTGTTAGTTTCCTCAATTTATCCTGATAGAATAAGAACTGCCGAGATGATTAGAGACTGGTTTGCTCAGATAGGTATTAAAATTAATGTGGTTGTACTAGATCATAGGACGGTCGTCTCAAAATTGCTTAATAGAGAATTTCAGATGGGTATTATAGGAATCTGGCTTAGCGATCCTGACGACTGGTTCCTTCTACTTCATTCATCAAGCGCTGTAAAAGGAGGATTTAACACAGCAGATTATAAGAACCCTGTGGTAGATAAGCTTTTGGAAGAACAGAGAGAAGCCATAAATGTAGAGACGAGACGTAAATTATTATGGGAGTTGCAAGAAAAGGTTGCTCAAGACATACCTTATATACCTCTAGTTCATATTCATGAGGGATATTTGTATAGAGTAGATAAAGTGTCGGGATGGCAACTCTCAGAACTATTCCAGCCTGCCAACTTCTGGTCATTTATATCTCTTCAATACGTAACAGCAACACCACCAGCTACTACAACTCCTTCACTGACACCGACTACTACCCCCACACCTGCTTCACCTACTCAGCCATTCAAGACGCCTGCCTCACCCACCGCTCCATCTGCACAGATAACTACTCCGCCTCCAGAATTAGAATTTAATGTTATAGTAGGAACAATCATAGCCATTATAATTATAACAATAGTTGTAGCAGTCATAATCTTTCTACGAAGAAAAAGGACATAGGCAACGCCTATGGCCTCTTTCTTAAGTTTTGTAATAAAAAGTTTGGTTCATAAATTTATTATTTTTTTCATTGTTATTACACTAATTTTTTTGATACCAAGACTTGCGCCGGGCACTCCGATAGATTATCTTGTTGAAAATCCTAGAGTGCCTCCTGAAGTAAGAATTGAGTTGATTAAAAAGTTTGGTTTGGATAAACCTATCTTCCCAGATCAATATATTAATTTTCTTTACAACTTCTTTGTAAGACTTGATCTTGGCTACTCATTTACGTATCAAGAACCTGTTCTTAAAGTGGTGTTTGAAAGACTTGTATGGACTCTTATTCTGATGGGTTCTGCTATTGTTATATCAATACCTGTGGGAATCTTGATCGGATTGTTACTGGCGTGGAGAAGAGGTTCATCGACAGGATATGTATTAACATCTCTTATATTATTAGCAAGAAGTTTTCCAGTATTTTGGATAGGCATGGTTCTTCTACTTATATTCTCGTTTTATCTTAAAATAGCACCCTCTGGTGGAGCATTAACACCTGGTGCCGTATATACTAATATATTCAGCTACTTAGAAGATGTTTTAAGACATCTGGCTCTGCCTCTTATAACAATCTCATCGGTGTTTATACCTCGTTATGTTATTTTAATGAGAAACGCCTCGTTAAATGTGTTAGGCGAAGATTTTGTGTGGGTTGCCAAAGCGGTGGGGCTTTCCTCAAGACATATATTGATCAGTTATGTAGGGAAAAACGCCATACTGCCAATAATGACTTTGATCTCTATTGACATAGGTTTCATTGCTGGAGGAGCTGTTGTTACTGAGACTGTGTTTTCATATCCTGGAGTTGGTAGACTTATATATGAGGCTGTTTTAAACAGAGATTATCCTCTGATACTAGGAGCATTTACTATTATAGTAGGCGTCACATTAATAGCCTTAACTATTGCAGAGCTTCTGTATGCGATAATAGATCCGAGGGTGAGACGTGGTGAGACTTAAACTACGTCGACTCATAGATTTTTTAAAAAGATTAGCTAAGAAGCCTCCTGGCGTCATAGGTCTCGCAATATTATTGTCGCTTGGTATTGTAGCAATATTTGCACCATATATTTCTCCTTACAACCCTTGGGAGAGAGTTGGAGCGCCTTTTGAGCCTCCTAATCCAAGACATCTTCTGGGGACAAATGATGTGGGGCAGGATATACTGAGCGAGGTTATATGGGCTTCAAGAATCTCTCTCACAATAGGTTTTCTCTCAGCACTTATATCGGCTCTTGTAGGAACATTTCTTGGTGTGATAGCAGGTTATTTCAGAGGCTTGTTAGACAGATTAATAACCTCTATAACAGATATAATGTTGCTAATACCTTCGTTGCCTTTGATGATAGTATTAGCAGCATTTCTGGGGAGAGGTATTTTCATAATAATATTTGTTATAGTAATCACCAGCTGGCCATCTGTATGTAGAATGATCAGAGCTCAGACGCTGTCTATAAGTTCACTTCAATATATAGAGGCTGCAAAAGCCATTGGTGCTGGTAGCGGCAGAATATTATTAAAATATATTATTCCACAGATACTCCCTCTTACCATGGCTGTAAGTATATTAGGCACAGGAGAAGCCATGATCGCTGAGGCAGCACTAAGCTTTTTAGGTCTTGGAGATCCTTTGGCAAAAAGCTGGGGAACTATAATCTACTGGGCTTTTGTCTCAGGAGGATTTACTTATGGAGCCTGGTGGTGGTTTGTCCCGCCAGGAGCATTAATAGCATTGTCAGTTTTCGGATTTATGAATCTAGGATATGCATTAGAAGAGGAATTAAATCCGAAGCTAAAACAGCAACAATATTAACTTAAAAATTGGCTAACTGACTTATTACCATCATTATAATTAAATTATATCATATTATGTGACTAAGTAAGTCTCTAAATGATTTTTAATAAATAAGCTTCCACAGAATTAAAAATGTGGAGACCAGCAGACTTATGTTAACCATATTTTATAAATTTAAAGAGGAGTCTGAGCCGATTCTCGACGAGCTGTCTAGAATACGAAGAACTATTGTTATTCCATTGTTATTTCATCTTCAGACAAGTATTGCGCCTTGGACTATATCTAGGATCTATGATCGTCTTGTAAGATTTGGTGAGAAGATTAAAGGAGATGTTGATGTCATATTGTTCTCTAGAGGTGGAGATCCTGACACTGCTTATCATATAGGCAGAATGTTGCATAGAATGGTTGAGGGTCGTCTAACATTTGTTATTCCCAGGCTTGCGTCTAGTGCTGCTACTCTTCTATCTCTCAGCGGTGATCATATTGTTATGAGCCCTGTCTCAGCTTTGACGCCTATTGACCCTCAGATAGAGATTGCTCCAGACAGATTTGTCTCTGCAAGATCCTTAAGAGAATCTCATGATCTTATAATTAGAGAGATTATGAGACCAGATATTCCAAAGACAACTGTTGAGGCATTTTTAGAAAAACTTCATCTGACAGAGATCGTTGACTACGATCTTTTGTTAGAACACACACTAGATCTTGCAGCCACACTTCTTAAGCTAAGAATGATAAAAGACGAGAGAAAAGCTAAAGAGATTGCTGAGAGATTCGTCAGAGGATTCAAATATCACGGAAGAATTATAACAATAGATGACGCCATTGAGATAGGATTGAAAATAGAAGAGATGCCACAAGATGTTTGGAGACTTGTATGGGAGTTTCATAAGAGATGGGAGAAGATTGCAACAACATTTGTTAAAGAAGGATCTCATATAATAGATCTTGATATTGGAAGAGGAGTAGCTTTCATACCTGTTGAAGAAGATGAACAAAAAAGATCTTAATAAAAGTATTGAGGCTTCTCAGAGAATCTTATTTTATCAGAAGGGTCGTCAACAAATCTCCACTTGCCGCTTCCAATCCCAAGAATCATTATTCCAAGTTCTTCACTTAATTTATCATTTAAAATAACTTCTTCTTCAAAATATGATAATATCACGTCACATGTGACAGGTCCTCTAACTCTGTCTTGAGCAACTATATATACATCGAGAGCATCTGGCACAAGATAATTTCTCACAGGTCCTCCAGCAGTTCCAAGCTCGACCAGATATGAGTCTGGAGGCGGAGGCCATAGATCTAGTCTTCTGGCCAATGGTATCGGCATAAGAATCTGAGGCTTCTCAGTCTCAAAACCAGAGTTTACTAAAGCAACAACCTCCTCGATCTTGCCGCCTGATCTAGGTTTTATTCTTATTCTCACTCTCACAGCCATGTACAGCACCTAAGATCCTTAACATCTTGATGCGACCAATTCTCCTCCTCCTGATATATATATGACCGACTCTACCTATTCTAACAACCATGGTTGTTCCATATATAAATAATATTTTGATAAATATTATTACTGAGATACATAATAGTCTTAGATCTGATAAAAATCATATGATCTTACTCTTTCAATAGATATTTTTCAAAAGATCTTTAAAAACATTTTACAACCGAAAGCCTCGCCCTTCAGGGCGGAGAGGAGGTCAGAGATCTAGCGTAAGCAACATTGGTATGGCTAATCTTATATTTTCTTATAATATCATGAAAACATACGAGCTATTTATAAGAGAGAGACTTATAATTAATTTCTTTAAACAAATGTTATCTATATCATAAGAAATATATTCTTTGGAAGTCTAATGATGAAAAATTTAAAAGACCGGCTGTATTTCCAGAGGACGGAATTAGGTTTTGTTAAAACAGAAGATGATAGTTTAATAATAACTCGTGTAGCAGTGATAGATATCAAGCCTGCAGAAAGATCAGGTCCTTTCGGTCCTGAGTTTAATATCAATTTTACAGTTGGTGTGGCGGTTCATCCGTCTGAAAAGATCAGAGAGGAGATTAGAGGTAAGCCGTTGTTAGAGCCTGGGAAGACAGTTGATGAGGGATGGATCAGAGTTGAGATTTTAGAGAAATACAATGCATACGAGGAAGTTGTTTATAAAGACCAGACTTTAGGAGAGTATCTAATTAGAGTTGAGATAGAGCCTATAATGATGGCTAAAAACACACTTTATAAACTGCCAGACGACATGCCTTATTACGTGGTCAGATGGATTCCTAAGATATCTTATAAAAAAATTGCTGATAAAAGTGGTTAACATGATATATAAGACAATACTTATTTCAACAGATGAGACACAAAAAATTGAGAAGGCATTCTCATCTGAGAATAGAGAGAGCATATTAACAAAAACTTCAGACGTTGCTAAGCTAGGATCTCCAATAGATCGTGAGGCCATCTATATTTCTAGCACTCATATAATCTATCCTATAGCTTCAATGTTGCTATCACCACTTGCATCATTAAAAATATCTCTATATAGAATATTACTTAATGATAGTGATGTTAAAGAGATTCTCAGAAGATATGCTTTGACAGAATATTTTGAGAAAGCTGTTGAAGAACTTTCTGATTATATTGATGTAAAAATGTTAGCCTCTCTATTGTTATGGCTTGAGGACATATGCATCAGAAGAGGATATAAACTGAAAGGTTTCTCATTGATCAGAGATGTAGAGTATAACGAGCCTCTGACCATAGCTGTTTATCTGAAAGGTTGCGACTTAAACGAGTGGAGAGCTCTAGCAAAAGATGTTAAACAAAAAATAAAAGAAGAAGGTCTCAATGAATTAGCTGAGAAGGCGACTATTGTATGTATAGATGCATTCGAAGAGATCAGCCGAGGCTCAAGCCTCACGAGCTTCTCAGCTTGATAGAGAATTATACAGCGAAATACAGAGGCACATTAAATGAGGTTATGATAAGAAGAATTATCAGTATGATATATCTATCGCTCTTCAATTACTGGGCTGAGAAAATCTATATAAGAGGAGGACGTGGAGAAGATTTTTGTCAAGACATGTTTAGATATTCACAGTTTCATAGAGAAATGATCTCTTACGGACTTGATCATGCAATGTTCATTTTATATGTATATAGAACAGCCTCAGATCATTATATATTAAATCCTACATATATTGAGCTGAAAGATCCTAACTGGAAAGGAATTAGAAATTTCTGTTGAAATAAATTTTAATGTTCTTCTCGAGATACTCAAACTATCTAGAGAACTTTTAAAAGCGTTAGATGAATATTAAGATAATGATTCAGGAGGTTTCTCAATAAAAATATGTGATATAGAACTTGTTATTTTGTTAAGCTTGTGATATTTAATATGTTCTTCATAACAATTAATAGGAGATACGATGGAAAAGAATATCATGCTTAAAGAAGCATGGGAGGCGCTTAAAAAAGCTTGGCAAGAACTTGAGAGCTATAGATCTACAAAAGATCATATGATACTTCGTGATGCTGCTGAGAAAGGATGGCTAGCCGTTAACAAGGCTGTTGAAGCTCTTTTAAAAACATACGGCGTCGAGGCTGAGACATATAAGGAGAAGAGAGATCATCTTTTAAAACTAGATTTCGACTCGTTAAGAGAAAGATTCGCCGCCAGAGAGAAGTTTCTTCATATAGACTGTTTCTACGACGGATTATGTGATGAAGAATTCCTATTGAGAGAGCTTGATAAAGTAGAGAAGATGCTTAGAGAGATAGAGAATATAATAGAAGAAATTAAGAGAAACAAAACATAACAACCTCTCATCTAGACACAATGCTTGTTTTCATACAGCTTTCAGATGATCAGACAGTTAATATTTTTAAAGATCTCTCGAGTAATTCTAATTGAAAAAAGCGACAACACATGATTAAAATCTGTTTTCTACAGCAATACATAAAGTTTTTCTTCGAAATCTTTAAATAGAAGATCGAGACGAGATATGTTTTGCTAAGGTTTTTACACCCTAATAATTATCTGAAAAATCTAGATCTTGAGCTCATAATTAATACTAGATCAACATGTACCTGATAGAAAATGAAAAGCTATTAAGGTTAAGACTAAAACCTGTCAGTAAAAGATTTTTCAAGACAATCGAAAGAAGATTCAACGAGGGAGATATTTGAGAGAGCTGTGATAGAATATAAGAATGAGAAAGTTGCGACAATAGTTGTCTTTGCTGAAGCAACGCTGAAGTATTAGAAGCATATGTTTTTAGAAGCTCTAGGTCTAGGGATAGATCCTAGAACAAAAGATTAAAAAGATCTCACATGGCCTTTGTGTAACAATATGATCGAATTAATCCGTCTGATCAATGCTTCTTTTTATTATTTCAAGAAGTTTTTCAGCAAGAACATTTATTTTCTCAGCTAATAGGCGAGTTTGGATCCTGCTACAAACATTTTCTATATCTCCTCTCTTAATATCTTTCCTCTCGTTATCATCACAGAATTTATTTATAGATCTGCATAAAAACTCTTCTACGAACGGATCAAATATTATTGCGATTATCTTCTGAGACCTCTTATAAACTCCAATATGAAGTGTGTTATCAAATAAAGTCATCTCAAATCTAAAGTTTTTGTCTATGAAACTTCTCATGACACCTCTCTCGTAATCTATTAAAGCTAAGATATTAACGTCTCCTCTTGATTTCTCATATAATGATGTGATCTCTTTAAGTATTCTATCTCTACCAGAGACGTATTTATGTCTAACTCTTGTATTCAACTTCAGTATATCAATGATCATTTCAGCAACACAACTATTCGCATAACACTCACCCAGCACCATAAGATCTTTTCTCATGTTTTGAGACCTCGACAGCGTATTTTCTTAAGATCTCTGACGGATTTTTAAACATTATCTCTTCGATGCTCACAACGTCTTCAGCAAGCTTCTCTATATCCAGCTCTTTGACGTCAGTAAAACCTTCATAATTTCTATGAACATAGTATATCTTGAGATTCTTAATCTTGTCACATAACTTTGATGCGAACAAAGGATTGTGTGTCGTAATGATCATGTTAACATTCTCTATAGCCTTAACGATTTCGTCTGTCAATATATCTAGAAAATATGGGAATATATGTGCCTCAGGCTCTTCCAATAGGATAAAAAATTTTTTCTCGAGGCCATACAGCTTAGTGTAAAATAATGAGGATCTTAGGGCTAGAACATTATAGATCATTCTAAAAATGCTCTCTGACACGCCTACGGCATCAACCTCAGTCTTGTTGTCAAGTATCAGCATCTCACCTGTTTTACGAACGACTATCTCTATATTCATGCCTAAATTTTTCGCCAAAAAATCATCTATCTCTGATATCACCTCTCTATGTCTACGAATTATATAAGGAGCGTTCCACCCTATCTCACTTAAAATAGAGGCAGGAAAAGATCTTGCATTAGATAAATTAGAGAGACGTAGCTGAAGACCACAAAAATTTGGTGCGCAATATGTTGTTGAGAGACTATATCTATCAAAACCATATAATCTGGTTTCTAGAATAGGAAGAGTCTTAACTAACGACTGAATCTCTGACATAGGATCTGATCTTAAGGTCTTTAGATCCCAGTTTAACATCTTCTCGTTTATAACAATTCTCGGGGCTCCTGAGACATAAGAGATCTCGTAATTAAAATCTACATCTCCTGAGAAATGAATCTTTATAGGATTAGTCAGATCACTATATCTGAATAATTGATAAATTTCTAGGTATCTCCCTATAATATACGGAGGCTCTAGATTAGTTCCATTATTACCATATTCTTTATCTAAAAATCTGAATCTATTGACATACCCTGCTATGGCAAGTGCGTCAAGAATATTTGATTTACCAGACCCTGGAGGCCCGATTAAGATCGTTAGATCTCCTAATTCAAAATTTATTCTCTTTATACTTTTAAAATTTTCAATCTCAGCTTTGTATGGCAAATAAATACTCCTCATCAATATTATGTTCAGCAATTTAATAAAGATTATAACGACAACAGTTGATCCTGACGATCATCTTATTCATCAAACACCTATCGATCGAAAGATCTTTAAGATTTTATCATCGAATCACAAAAAGAATAGGTGAAAGATTTAAATGAAGAAACAAATTAGATTATGGTATATAGCTTGAATATTGCTGAGTTAAAAAAAGAGTTTCTTAGACTGCTTAGAGAGGATGAAGAGTTTAGACTTGCTGTTGCTGGTTTGATTGGTTTTGAGGAGCTTCTTAAGAGGTTTGAGAGACATGAAGAGGAGCTTAGAAGAGTGTGGGAGGCTATTGAAAAGCTTAGACAAGATCTTCATATGTTTATGAAAGAACAAGAGAAGAGATGGGAAGAAAATAATAAGAGATGGGAGGAGAATAATAAACGTTGGGAAGAAAACAACAAGAAATGG
>Ga0081473_144298_pt1 | contig 20821 bp, 25 predicted proteins | sample CisSprmetagenome_FD_70977 | JGI IMG/M metagenome (GOLD analysis project Ga0081473, IMG submission 70977) | Hypoxic/sulfidic aquatic microbial communities from Cistern Spring, Yellowstone National Park, USA v2 (version 2) | ecosystem: Environmental > Aquatic > Thermal springs > Hot (42-90C) >...
GGACCAGCACGGAATTATGGATTTTAAAGTAAGTAAACCCAGGGGCCGTGGCCAATACTTACACCAACTCCCGACTAGGGGGAATGTAAAAAACAAACACCAACAAAAACCAAAAGACCCTACCCAATGATCCACAGGTCATTTCGGGAAACGGGGAAAAACTTATAAAGCAGTGAGGAAAAGGGGTAGTGAGGTGAAACGGGAATGCCACAGGCCCCGTTTAAAGTACACATCCGGATAAATAAGACGGATAGGCAAACGGATCGGGTAATAAAAAAGGTAGTCAACTACCTAAAGGAAAACGGGTTCACAATAATGAAATCCCCACTAACGCAAAAGATAATAGCAATGGACCGCCACGCCACCATTGAGGTATATGAATGGCGCACATATACAGATGGCCCAGAGTGCGAGAAATACCACAATCCATTTAAGATGACCAAGGAAATAGTCGAAATGTGTTATACTAGGAGCATAGACATAAGAATCTATACTACATTAGACTTTGCCGAAATATACACCTCAATGATCTACCGGCTATTTGAGGGAAGCAGGTTACTGAAGCGCACAGAGATAATAGTCGACTTCCCCTGGCTTAAAGAACCCTGTTAATGTAGAGGCATAAGGGTGGTGGGCATGGGTGGGGTGGTGGTTAAAATCAAAATAAGTTTCTCACTACCAAAGGATAAGGAGGTTGATGCCGCCTCTAGGCTTATAGAGGCCTTAAAGAGTAATGGCTTTGATATATATAATAGCGAGTTAGTTACAGCACTACCGTTGCTGACCGAACCCAGGGGGTATGCTATAGGGAAGGATACAATTGTTATGATGGGCATTGAAAGTGAAAGCGAAATTAAAAATATGCGCTATAATTGGGATCGCCCACCTGAGAATGTCCAATTTATACCCCGCTACAGAATGGTGCTGACCATATATACCTATTTAGAAGATGTACAGGATGTGCTACGCACTATTACATATATTGCCACTGCAATAACAGGTGAAAAAATCTATATTGATGAAATAAAAATGGGGGATCCATCAATTGAAAAATTAAACCTTGTATAAGGTAAAGGGTTAAACTTAGGCTTTTTCTTTTTTGGTTTTTACCTGAGGAATGGCCTCTCAAAACGTAACATTTAAAAACCCCCGTGAGGTATCCCCACTGGGGAGAGGAATGAAAACCGGAAACTCCCCGGTTACTAAAAAGAACCTCCCCATAGAGGATCGGAGGGGAAGTAAAATGGACCGGTATGCCACGAAAATGATAGACCTACGGGTTCACGTAAAACTGCCGTTCATACTGCCGCATCAACAAAAACGTGCCGTTGGGCTTGACGTTAATGCAAGCCCCTTCCATAGGGATCTTATGAGCGCCACCGGAAAATGGGTTTATGACCTACTTTATGCAATAGATTATGAGGTTAGGAACACGCTGTGGGATAGTGACTTAATAGACCAGAGAGGTGAAGCGTATGATAATGGTGACATATTACTATATAGGAAATCATATATTGTGTACTCAGTTGGTAAGCCTGAGGAAGCCTCACTACTCTGTGATACGTCATGTAGTTTCTGGTGGGCAGAACTCGATGTGTTAAGGGCATCAACAAACAATACGTCGTGGTTTAACGATTTACTTTCCGCTATCCGTAGGGCATTTTATAAGGTAGATGCGATGAATTTAGAATTTAATGTTTCATCTAAATCACGTGGTGGGGTACTTTACGTCACAATAAACGTTAAGGTACCTTGGCAGGTAGTCATGAAGTATGCCGGGTTGGGTGGCAAATATGGGAACGGATCACAGTCATGAGAGGTTTACAATAAGGGTCTTATTCCCTGAGGCCAAGGGTAAGATACCTGGGGAGTTAGAGAAACTAATGGACTCTATGGCCTATGACTTAGTGGGGAAGGCATATGAAATGTTGAAAGGTGATGGTGGGTTTTTACGTAAGGTAAGGCATGATTTTCAATGGGCTAGGAATGGGTTTATTGTGGCTGCAGATGGGAACTATTTCATTATTCAGAACATGAGGACATCATATGAGGATATGTGGTATGATCAACGTGTCTTAATTAAAGTCATCACCAATAACTCACAGTGGGCATTACGTGTCTTGAGCATATCTATGGATATGGTAAAGAATCATGAACATCCACCGTTAGAATCACGTATATCGGTAAATGACACCCGTGACGCCATTAACATTGACCTGCACATACTTGTAAAACGCCCAAATGAGGCTAACCAGGGGAATAATAAGGGGTCTTAAATGCCCAGGTCAGTTATATCACGTAGATTCCGTTTAGAAACCCGTGTATTAAGCAGTGAGGCATTGCTAATAATGTTCCTTTACCATGTGTTCAATAATCTCAACCTTTACAGGAAGTACACGGTTAATGTTACAAAGGGGGATAAGTGTGTTAAGATTAGTGAACGGGTTCTTAGGGGAAAAGCCAAGACATCACCACAGGTGATCAGTAAGTTAATTCCACGGGTGGTTCAGTTAATTGGGGGTAGGTTGGTTGAGAAACGTAAGAGGGGTAGTGGGCATGCTCCCGTTTATGTCATTTGCCTCGGGTGATGTTTATGGGGTTCCCTAAAGAGTTCATGTTTAAGGTGGTAAATGGGCGTGAGGTGTTAATAGTTAGGGGTAAGCGTAAACCGTGGGGTGTGGTGATTGATGTTACTTATATTAAGGGGTCAATTGCCAGGTCAACACGGCTTTTCCTAGATAAGGACCTGGATGAATGCTGTGAAACACGGTATGCCCGTAGGTTGATAAGGATACTTAAGAAACGGTTACTGGCGCCTGACACGTTAGTGACGTTAATATCAGTGGCATTAAGGAACATAACATATATAAGCGATAAAAGCTAAAAGGGGAAAAGCTTAAAAACCGAACGGGAATACCCTTTTTTCGGGGTGGCAGTATGGGGGAAAATCCTAGTCAAAGTAAAGAGGGCGTGACCTGGCGTAAGAGGGTTAGGGAATCCGAAAAATTTGAACTATACCTACCTGAGTTAGCGGCAATGCTTGGGGCAATACCTAGGAAGCATAAGTTGGTGTATAGCGTCGAGGATATAAAGCGCATTGATGATAAGAGGGTTTCAATAATCCTGAGGATATGGGATGTGTATGAGGTAAAGAGGTATGGGGAAAGTGGTAACTGAGGGTTGATGGCTATGAAAGCTTACTTTAGGGCCACTATAACAGGTCGTGTGGGTAGCGATGAACGGTTGAATGACTTAATGAGGCAGATAGATGATAAGCTCCCTAAGAGGCAGGTTGATATTGGTGATGGAACCCGATGTATTAAGCTCCCTGGGAATCAACGTGTGTATTTCATATGCTTTGGCCCTGGCTATGGGACACTAAGGGTTGAGAGGGCTATGTACAGTGGTAGGGACGCTATTGAGGTTGAGATTGATGGTGACCCAATGTTTGTATATAATATGGTTAACACCATTGATGATGTGGTTACTAAGGGTGGGTTCAGCATAGCTGATAACAGTGATATTGAGGTTCACATAACGGATTAACCACGTGGGGTTAGCCTCAAAAAACCAGGTTAAATAAGCCGGGGTAAAACCCCCTTTTTTCACTCCCCTAAACTCTCCCTATACCTTTCACCCACCACCTGTGGGTCATACTTAGCTAACCACTTTTCAAACCGCTTCCTACCATCCTTAGGTAAACCAGATTTACCCATATTTTAGGGAATAAACCCGGGTTTTTATTTTTAATTGGGGCTTTTTGACGTGTTACTTTTTAACCAATATCCATGTTGCTCGGGATTCGTTTATTTCGTTTGATGGTGGTATAAAAAATAGTTCAATAAGCACATTAAACCCATATATGCCTGTAAGATCATAAACAGTCAATTGAACAGCTTCCGCTTCACCTTCCAATACTTTGGTCTTTGGTGGTTTCATAGAGTAGGCAAATTCTTTCATTGCATTGTTATAGAATTCTTTAATAATTTCATTCACCTTATCTTTACCCCATTCTTCCTCTAATGTTTTTGATACCGTTATAAAGGTATGTAGCGGCTTATCATACATAATTGGATTGAATTCTACAGTTATGTACTTATTAAACCCAAGTATGTGAAGTATGTCAATAACAATTTCCTTAAATTCATCCATGGCCACTTGGGGAGATATTTCAGGAGCAACTTGGTAACTCTTTTTAAGTTCTTCAGCTATTTTAGCTATATTCACAGGGTATATTTCTGGCTCTTCGAAACTTTCTTCTATAGCCGGTTCATTCCTACTCGGTTGGTCCGTGGTTTGGTTGGTTTGCTGGATGGGTTGGTTATCGCTCATAGGGGGAATAGCAAATAGAGGTATTTATTTTTAACTTTCTATTACCACGGGTACTGGCATGACCCATAGTAACACGACACGGCAAATGCCCAGTTCCTAATCATGTCAATCTCATATTTACTTAACCCATAGGGTTGTAGTGACTGTAGGAATTGTAACAATCCCTGGCCCGATAACGCACCCCTGGCGTAGGCCCTAACTGCCCAGTACACGGTTTCAAACATCCATCTACCGTATTTCCTAAACCTGGCCAAGGTCTTTAGTAGGGTCTTACCGTAGTCACTTATGATCCAATTCTTTGCTAAGTCATCTATGAATGTGTCAGGGTCAGGTAGGTAGTAGGTTAGTGTTAAGGCATGCCACGGGGTTGGTATTGAATTCCTGAATTGCCTTATCACATACCTTAGGTCTATTAACTCTTTAACATAGTTGAGTTTAGTGTCATCGAATCCCATCGATTTGGCCACCTTAAACATGTCATTTACCACATCCTGTAGTGTAATGATCTTATTACCCTGTGTCATTGGCATGCTTATCTTTACCGTGGTGGGTAATGTGGTTATGGCCACTACTAATTCATTTAAGGCACGGGTGAACCACCTAACGTAGGCACGTATCGTGGCGTAATCCTGCCATATTTTAACCCAATCATTGGGTATCCTCATTAGTTGAGTTACTGTGTTGAACATTGATAGGTAAGCTGGGTTATAGGTGGCCATGTTGATTAACTGGGTGATTGATGGGTAGTAGGGTGGTGCATAGGCGTTAACTATGGCTTGGGCTAACGTGGGGTCAAACCCATTATTGGTTAATTCGGCTAAGGCACCACTGGGGGTTATGGCATGTCTCCCCAACCAAACCCTAACCATTGCCTCTATAAACCTGGGTAACCCTAGGGCTAAGGCGTAGGCCTGTGTTAACTGGGTTATTGCATCTATATCGAATTGTGAGATACCGAATGGCTGTAAATTGGTTAGGTAGGTGGTAAGTACCTTTTGGGTAATGTACCCTAGGGCATATGCCCTTACTAATTCGGTAACGGCTTGGTGAATCCACCTATTGTACTTACGGTACTTGGCTAAGTCAGTCAGTATTGATAGGCCTGTGGTATTTATGATCCAGTACTTTGATAACGTGTTTATGAACCCTACTGGGTCAGGTAGGTAAACACTATAGCCTAAAGCCGTGCGTGGTGGTGGTATTGAGTTCCTATACTGGGTTAAGCTAACTCTGAGGTCTATTAACTGGCTTACTAACCCTAATTTAGTGGGGTCAAACCCGTAGGATTCGGCTTCCTTTAGTATAGTTTGGGTTACATCGGATAATGGGGTTTGTTTCCCATTGAATACTACCGCTATAGTGGTGGGTACCACGGCTAATACGGTAATTAGTTCATTTAGTACACGTGTGAACCACCTTAGGTAGGCCCTTATCTCAACGTAGTTCTCCCATAGGTTAACCCAGTCACTCGGTATCCTCATTAACTGGGTAACTTGGGGTAGTTTAGTTATGAATTGGGGTACATATTCACTTAAGGTGGCTAATTCTAATATAGTGGGGTAGTATGGCGGCGAATAGGCCTCTATTAAGGCCTTGGCAAAGTCAGGGTCAAGGCCCTGGGTTAATAGGGTTTGTAAGGCAGAGTCAGGTGTAGTGGCATGCCTTCCTAACCATATGCGTGCATAGGTCTCAAAATTCCTTAGTAGGTAGCTACGGTAAATTAACTCAGATATGAACATGAATACTTCCTTAGCCTGTGGGGTTTCCCTCATTAACGTAACCATTTCATCTATGTACTTTGGTATCTCGGTTTTAGGAATCATACCCATACCTATTAAGCCAAGTATCCTATATAACGCATACCTGGCGTAGTACCTGACCCTACGGAATGTGCCAATTAATTGCTCAACCTCAAAGTACTTAGTTATAGCGTCATTAAACGTTGAGTCCCATGTTAGGTGCATTTCAACACCTGTAATAGCCTTATATAATGGAGCGTAGTACTTATCTAACACTGACGTAACATAGTTAACCATAAAGTTGAGTGATTCATTTAACCCAATTAAGTAATCTCTAGTTCCCGTTAACACTGCCCTAAACATGTTCCTCATAAAGGTGTTTACCTTATCCATTAATGCCCTGAGCATCAATAACTTAGCCTCGGGTTCAATGTACCTCACGGGTGCGTTTAACCAACCGGTTACCCATTTCTTATTATAGAGGTCAAAGTATGATACGTGCACTGACACAGGGAACATAAATGACATCATTTGTAACGTGGTGGGTATGGTTTCAACGTTTTCCCTGATTAGGTTAAGTAACCCAGTTCTTAGTAGGGTCTTAGCGGCGGTGGTTACATCAAAGACTGCCCTTAGTGATATTAATGGCGCCGCATATGGGTGGAATCCCCTGGCCATCAACACATTTGTAACGTAGTCAGTGTATATTTGGATTGGTGACGTGGCTTGGGGCTCGACTATCTTGGTTAACATTGCATACATTGTGGTTTCATTTGTGATCTTATACTCACGTTCATAATAGTCCCAAATACCATGTCTAACTAAGTGTTCTATATCTTCCCTGTCCAATAGGTGGGCAGATTGGTCAATAATTAACCATGCGTCAGAGGTATATGACTGGCCTGTCTTAGGGTCATTTATCCATGCAAAGTGCGCCCTACCATGCCACTTCTGATATTCGGCTAAGGCCAATAACGCTAAGTCATACTTAAAGTTTAGATCGGCCGGTGTTTGTGGTACAAAGGCGTTAATTATCTTAGCCTCGGATGCCGCAAAGGTTTGGACCTCGCTTGGTGGAATGTACCACGCAAACCCTGATAAAGCCCTCATGGTGAAGTTCCATACCTCGGTAGCTGACGGTAACTCATAGGCACGTAAATAGTACATGTAAGCCACGTCAGGTGGAACACCCCTGGCCCACATTGCCTTAACAAATGATTGGTAAGCCAACACGGGTTGCCTATCAGGTGGTGCATTGGCCGGTAGGAATAAGTCCCTTAACATAAACTCAACCAAATCGTGCGTGGTGGGCAGTTCAAACAGTGGTGCTATGGGGATGATTCTGGTGTTACCGAATTTATCCACTACAGTGATGTAATTATTCTGAATCTCTTTCTTATAGTCACCTAGGGCTTGGTTAGCCACATCAATAGAGGTGAATACTGGCGGCAGAGCCACGGTCTTGGCTATGAACCAGTATGGGAACCCCCTGTAGATCATGGTGTTGGCCACATTGTTAATATTCTGTGTTACATCAAACCTACGGGCCACGTCAAACATTTCACCATGCCCAGGTAATTCAAACGGTATGTTACCCATCCCCATACTATAGAGCGTTAGCCACCATACATAACGCCATATGTACCTTAAAGGCTCTAGGAACGCTAATGAACCTGATAAGGCCATGCCTCTACCTATTTCTTCCCCAACCTTAGAGACTAAATCACCAAACGGCTCAACCAACTTACCGAGTAGTAAGCGTAACCTTACACCAATTCCAAACGGTGCGGCATCAACTTCCTGTGACCCAGTGGCTTTACCCAGTTTCTCAATAAACTTACCTATCGCATAAATAGACCCAAACGTGGCTAATGATATAGCTGATATTGCACCAAACGCCCCAGCTAAGTCAGGAATAACCACCTTAGTGGGATCGGCACCTGACTTTAACACTAATACGGGTTCACTCTTAAACACTGTTTCCCCAACCATAAACGGTATCTCACTTAGTAAGACTGGTATGAATACAGCATTAACCGTGTCACTAATAAGGCTCTTTACAAACGTTGAGAGTGAATTCCTAACGCCAAGTATCCCATTATAGATATCCTTCCCCATGTTAATGAATACTGCACCCACTGCAGTGAGCTCCTTAACCACCCAGCCAAAAACCGCTTTAAGTACCCCATATAATTCCTCAAACATCCCCTCGACGCCCTTACCCATCAACTCAAGCATGTTCACTACATTATTCCACCACTTACTATTCATAATTGACTCAATGAACTTCCCTAGTTTACTAAAGGCATCAACCACCACGTTTAGGTTAAGGGTCTTTAGGAAATCCATGAACGCCTTATATATGGCATTGAACACGTTTTCAGGGATCTTACTGATTATGGTGGGTAGGCCCTCAAAGGCTTTCTTAATGTTCTCAAACGTTTGGGTTATGTCATTTAAAACAGTGGTGAACGCCCCACCAATTGATAAGGCAGTGTTAACCACCGAGGCATCAATGGTGGATAACGTGGCGTTTATGGCATTACCAAATAGTTCAACGTTCTTTAGGAAATTAGTGATTTGCGTTGATATGCTCTTTGTGAACCCCGTAATTATCCCACTTATCCCGTTAAACACGTTTGTGAACACTTGGGTTATTGATTTCCCAATACCCTCAATACCCTTAACTACACCTGACACAGTATTTTCAACCGTCTTACCGAATGACTCAATATACCCACCAATCTTACTAAAAGCAGTATATAGTGACTTCCCGAAATTCTCAACATCCCCAATAAATGACTTAAAGTACTTAGCCACAGAGCCAAAGAAATCCTTAATCTGATCCCCAATGTTGGTAAACACAGTCTTTAGGTGATTCCACACGTTTTCGAAAAACTTCCCTATATCATTCAACCCATTCTTAACATACCCCACTAATTCACCTATGGCGCTCTTTAACTTATTCCCAAGTTCATCAAACCCTGACTTAACCTTATCCACAAAATCCTCAATTTTAGGGAACACAATATTCTTAAGGTCACTACCAAACCTATCCAAGGAATTCTTAACCAAATCACCAACCCCCTTAATAGCATTACCCAATCCCTCTATAGAGGATGCCAATTGGGTAACCGTAGATGTAATTGAATTAATAACGCCACTAAACATTGACTGAATCGATGAACCCAACCCAGATATTGCCGCTGAAATTGACCCTATGGCGCCACTTATAGATGACATAATACTTGACCCAATTGATTGCAATGCTGACGATATACCGGATATTGACGCCGTTATAGAGGATATGATTTGGCTTATACCCGTTGAAATAGTACTCCCAATTGAGGTAAACCAACTATCCAATGAACCCCCTATACTACTTAAACTAGAGGTTATTGAACTCAGTGTTGACATTATTGAATTAACAAAGTTTGAAATACCCGTTTGAATCAGTGACGGTATTGAATTAATACCCGTGGTTATGGTTGATATCACACTATTTACGGCACTAATAACCGGGGCAATTATTGCCTCGATACCATTCTCAATTGTTTGAACCAACCCACTGAATTGGTTACTCAACCAATTTTGTAACTGCCCTATGGGGTCAGTTAAACCACCAAACTCAACCACTGCCCTCTCAACATCCTCAATGGTAAGCTCAGATAAAGCCCTCTCAATAACCCCACTATTTAAGTTATCCTGAATCAACACCTTAATATCATTAGGGTTAAACACAATCGGGTCCATTAACCACCACCCCTGGCCACAGTCTTCCCGTAATTAAGCTTAGCCATCTCATACATCATTATTTCCTGAACCACCTTACGTTCTAATTCCTTAGTATTGTGAAAGTCAATTGGAAACACTCTAGACACCCAATTATCCTCATCATCAATAAGCTGAACTGACGCCACATAGTGGGGATCCCACGGTACATTCATCTTATGGACTTCCCTTATAATGACCCTTACCACAATTAGGAAAAATAAAAGGGGGAAATTTATTTTTAATGAGCCTCTCCCCTAATACTCAATTACTTGGTAGAGCCAGTCATCTGATTTTGACCGCTTCCCTGTGGTTGAGTTGGGAAAGGGGATGCCGGAGTAACGGTAGTAACCTCAACCTCAGGTGGCTTAGCATACTGGGCTAATGCCGCTTTCAACCTATCACTCATTAACTGGCGTATATCATTATTAATCAACTGAAGCCCATAGAGTGATAGTAACGTGTTCAGGAAGTATATGTTATTGTCAACCTGCTTATTATAGATATTAGTGTACCTATCCTCCATATAATGCCTGTGCATCGTATCCTGTTGGATAAGTGAGAAATACTTATTATCCATATCCATAGTATGACGGGTTACTTCAGCATTAAGTGCGGTAGCCACGTTAAGAGCCGTGGTGGTAGCGGCCACCAACTGATTCATGTTATTAGTTTGTGAGTTAAGGGCCATAATTTGGGCTTGGGTTAACTGGGTTTGGTTATTAGTACTGTTTATAGACATGAAAATGTACACGCCTAGAGCTATTACCACGGCTAAGACCAGTATTATGAGGCCTGCCGTCATAGGGTCAATGTAAATCACATACCCGTTTGATGTTGGTGTTGACTGAGCCAAAACTATATGCGGATCAACCATAGCCATAGCCAACGCTATCACGGCTATAAACGGTATTAACCGCTTCCCACCACTGGGTAGGTTAAGTAGGGTATTCATACCGTTTTTTACTCACTACTCGGGTTAATTTATTTTTTACGGGCCACTGGGTGATTGAGAAGCCACAATTGGGTAAACCATACTGCCCGAGCACCCAGGTATCCCTGCCTTATTCGTGAACATCATTAGTAAGGCAGGTTTAAGTAAGGCATAGTTACCGTTACCGTAATTCACAAACACCTTCCCAATGTCAACACCACGGGCAATCGGCTTATAACCCCAGTAAGTACAATCAACAATAAGCCCCCTATCAACCAACGCCACCAAGCTATCAGGATCACTGTCAGGTGTAGGTAAAGCCACCCCTAAACAATTAGATTCATCTGCCTTTAGGCAATTACCTGCCACATACATAACCCGTGGATATGGCTTATCATCATTATAATCCTTAAGTAATGTATCCTTAACATAAGCCTCACCATAATCATAACTCCCATATGGCTCAAACCCAACCCACCTAAACACGTCCCATAACCAACCCGGGTAGGCAGGTGGCATTATAACCCTCTTATTAACCAAAATAAAACTACCTTGATCCCACTCTAGTTTATCGGTACACTTAACCACATGACCCGCACTAACCACCTTATTATCAACAATCTCATAAACCGATCCACCACATTCCCCAGTCAACTTTGGGGGGATTGCACGAAAAAACTCAGATTGGCTAATAATAACCTTCCTACCTCTCTTATCATAAAGCTCATTCATCCTCTGAACAAAGACTCCGCTATCTACCAAATCCTGAATACTCATATCCCCATTAAGCTTAACCACCACCACCTTTTCACCCTCAAACAAAACCTTAAACCTACCCATAGTTAAACCACCCACACCACAAATATTTAAGTTTAATCACGATATCGTGGCCTGCCACCAAACACTATAGGTTGAATTACCCAAAAACGTTTGATTCAAACTATAGTAAAGAACCGGGTAAAAAGCCTCACTATAAGCGACATTCGAACCACAGTAATAAGCCGTGCCATATGGACATGGCGCACCCGAGGGGCATGAACTCGCACACGTACCATAATTATTACTAGTATAATTTACACCAAAGTCCAAACCCAATGTAACACCACCTGTAGGGAAACACGACGGGGTAATGACGTTACCCGTCAGTGTCAATACCCCTGCCTGAGCAGATTGCTGACCCACGATACCAAAAATGCCACTACTGTATTGGGTGATCCAAGGTGGGTTATCAACCAAATCAAAAGCGCCTTGGGGAGAAAAAAGATAATTACCTGTGCAACATATTGGTGTTGCACCAATATCCTGTCCACTGAAGCATGTTTGTGATGGGTTACTGTCGCACGTCCCCCCATCTATGGGGCATATAGGGAAACAGTAATTGAATATACAGGGGGTTAATGGGTAGTTTTGAGGAACCGTGGCATCTTTATCTGAGTACCCCTCTACATAGTTTTCAAAGAACCACCTTAGGTATTCCCTATCATTAGTGGAAAGGGCCTTGGTGAAGCGCCTCCTATAGTAACTGGGTACTTTCCTATTTTCAACGGCTACCGCTAATTGGTTGGTATTGTCTAGGATCTTGGTGAATACGGAATCTGTATAGTGGCCTATTACACTGAAATCGGGGCATTTACCGTTAGTTGAGTTAATGTAGTCAACGTATCTAAATAACCTATCCACTAACCCTAACTTAAGGGCACTGTAGTATATGAATCTCCTTTTTGGGTCTATGAGTATGTCTTCCCTACTTATGTGCATCAATTACGTAATGGGTTTAGGTTATTTATTTTTATCCCTTATGCTGACTTAGCCCCAGCTGACGTTGACATTGAGGCTGATGTGGTTAACACGGGTATAGAGATTGATGGCGATAGTGACGTTTGAACCGTAAAGACCACTAAGATTATCCTCACGGTTTGCTTGGTCATTAAATCCTGTAGTGAACATGTTACACTACTCATTGGGTTCATTTAAAAAAGGGATAATTTATGTTTAACCTTCCTATGCCTTATTGGCCCCAGCTGACGTGGTCATTGAGGTTGATACCACGGTTATAATAATTGGCGTCTCAACGGAACTAAGTGAGGTTGATATAAGTTGAATAGCCGGGGTAGTAAGAACGGTACCCTGTATGGCTTGGATATACCAATTTTGCTTAATGAACTGTAGAATCTGGTCAATGGCATATAAGGCTTGGGTTAAGGCGTTCCAATCACTAGATTTCATTAAGTTCATGGTTTGCTGTTTAGGAACATTATTAATCACGTATAGTAATTGGTTCTCATAATCTGAAACTTGAAATGGTTGGGAACTCCCATATCCCCACACTATACTGAAAAAGTCAGTGAGAACCTTATAGGCAAAGTTGATGTAATCCCAAATAGCGTTGAAATAATCATGTGACACGGGCATGCCGTATATGGCTTGGGGTAGGGCATTGAGTTCATTTAACAGGTAGTTTAACTGGGTGTTAAGTGAATCCCCTACGGCATTATTTACCTGGGTTATTTGCTGAATAAGTAGGTTAAGGTAACACAATTGGTATTGGATACATGTATTACGGTTTGTCCAAAGTGAGGTTTCTATTAAATCACCTGGGCAATGTAGGGTTAGGGTAACGCCACCTGACAGTTTAGAAAGGGTAAGGAAACTATCCGAGCATTTAACTATAACGGGTGGCGTAAATATTGGGGCAGGTACAAAGACTCCCACTATTAGTCACCTTAGTTACATGTTGATTGAGCCGTTAACTCAAGTAATGCCCTCACGTAGCTATAATTCTCTGACCTAAGGTATATTTGGATTGCGTCACATACATCAATCTCAACCTGTGTACCTGGGAAGACCGGGAAGTGTTGGCCACTTGGCCCACCAACATAAACCACGTAAGTCGTATCATTAGTCACGTAAAGTAAAGCCCTCTTAATCGGGGTACTGGCGCTAACTAATGGGGTTGGTGATTGTAATACGGGTAAGACAAATGACGTTAATGCCGTGGGGCTAACGTAAAGCTTTAATTGCTGAACCAATGTTTGGGTTTGCTGAACCGTGTTTTGGATACCTACTAGGTAAACTGATATGTAGTTATAGATTTGGTTTAAGGCATCCTGTAGGAAGCTGGCTATAAATATCGGGTCTTGGTCGTGTAAAACCTTATACCCATTCACGTAAATATCACTCCCAAAAAATCCACCATCTGCCGCATAAACTGAATAAAAGTAAGGGGAAAAAGTACCCGATATGAGGGCATTTACATTCCCCATATTCATTAAGTATAAGTAATCTAATGCCGCTACCATGGCATTCCAATCACTGGACCTAAGCCTTTGAAACGGAGCCTTTGTAGGTACCCCGAATACACTCATAGTAGGGTAAAAGGAAAAAAGACTTATTTATTTTTAACCGGTAGTTAAGGGTTTACTTTGTACCCAATGCATCCTTAAGTTCCTTAACCTTAGCCACTACCTTTCGGGCCTGTTTGACCACGGGATGGTTAAGTAAATTGGGGTCATCTATGGCACTTATCTCAACCGCTAAAGTATAAACTTCCCCAACCAACTCCAGTAGTTTATCAGTGAACGCCTTAGCCTTGGGGTCTATTACCGTTTGCTGTGGTGTTTGCTGAATCACCTGTGGTGGTATTTGAGGTGGCACAACCCCACTTATGAGGGGCTGTCCATTCCCCTGAACCCTGGCATCTGGCTCTGACATATGGGACTAAGAATATTAGCCAAAGTATTTAAGGTTTGCGGGTCCAACCCAAAGTTAACCCACTTACTTACCCACGCATTAGTAAATGTTTGTACATCAACATTAGCCCATGCCTTATAACGTTCCCTATCGTGATTATGGTGAAACGCCATGCAATACTCAACCCCAGCATCCTCATAGGCATTTATCATAAACGGGTTACCTACTCTATTCCCTACAATGCGCTTTACAATATTCCTAATAGTTCTCATAAACATCATAGCCATACCCCATTTCTCTGCCCTATTAGTCAGTGGGGCAAATGGAGCATTCTCCATAATATTAGGGAACGCTTCAGTAAATAAACTAGTTAACGTTGGTGGTATCGGAATATCGGGAATTGATGGGTCTATAAACGCTAACTTATTTGCGGAATTCAATGCACTATAATTCATTTTAATAGCCGTGATAATGGCGTCCATTAGTTGGGCAAACTGAGGGCCAAGTATGGATTCACCCTCGGGTATGAAAATGCATAAATCCAATAAGGTCCAATCCAAGACCACCCCCCATAATACATCATCAACCACGTCAAAGTGAGGTGTTTCTATGGTTTGGTTTAACTCAGGTGATGTAGTTAACCATTGAAATGGTAGGTAGGTTTCTCCCTCTGGGGTTTCTGGGCTAAATTCCGAGTAATCGAAAATGGTTAAATCTAATATGGTGGTTTTCTCAATGGTTTGCATAGCGGCATTAAGTAACCTATTGGCGTAGTAACTAAACCACTGTGGGTAGTTGAGGCTAAGAAGGAAGTTTGGGGTAGTAATGTTCCTGCTTATCCTGTTTATAGCTGATCTAAGGTAATTTCTAACGTTCTCAATTGTAAACCCTGGGTCATAGTAACAGTTATCGAATGTTGATTCCCCAAAATAACACTTATTCAGCATCTCAGTTGGTGGCAGGGATATTGACGGTATTGTGAATTGTGGTATTAGTGTTTGGATTCCCTCTAGGGTAAATGGGTTTATTTCTAAGGCCAGGTTAAAGTTTATGTAAAATAGGAAATCCAAAAGTAGGGAAGTCTCCATTACAAAGTTAAACTGAAAATCACTATTAGGGAAACGGAACGGTAATACTGTGGCATCCTCTTTATTATTTAAGGTAACCTTAGCTGAACTAATCCTTTGTAACCCAAATAGGTCATAGGTTCCCACAGTTGGCACTGGGCCTCACTCAATATATTTCAGTAACCTGGGGTATAAGTTTGTTATTGTCATGTCTTTAACTGCCTCATAGGCACGTTTAGCCCTTTCCTCATACTCCCCAGTTCTGGCTAAATTAACTGCCTCAACTATGGCATCGGCTAAATACTGTGGGTCATAGTCGTGTAATTCAAATTCTACCCCATTATCGACAATCTCTTTCACGTTATCCCAAGGGAACGTAATATTAGCCTCAACGTCAGCGAATTCGGTGAACGGTTCCATTTTAGCAAATATAGCTAACCTACCCAGGGAATTAGCCTCAAGAACCGGTAACCCAAACCCCTCTGCCATTGACGGTACTAAAACATAATCAGCAATCCTAAATAAAGCCAAGACCTGTTTCCTACTCAACTGACCAAACTGACCAACCGTGTAAATAACCCCCTCAGGGGCATTAGGTAACACTTTCTCAACCGTTGACTTACCTGCCACTGCCAAAATCACAAACTTATCCTTAATATCATCAGGTATTAATTTCAACGCCTCAACCAACTTACCCCAACCCTTACGTAAATGCTCCCCCTCAGCTATGGCAAAAATCACCTTATTAGGGAAATCCCTCATTATCTTTTTACGCAATACTTCCGAATATTCAATAGCCTCTTTATTTTCATCGGGATCATAGGCGTGGTGGACAATATCCAAGACACGGTAACCCACCTCATTCAATTTATTAGCCGTGTACATTGAATTAGCCACAAAGTCAATATTATACCACACAGGGTATCGGGCAGGTTCCCCGTAAGGTGTACCCTCAACCGTCCCATACCACACCTGTTTAAGCCACTTACCATAAACCTTATTAGTTGAGTACTGCCCAGCATACCTACTAGACATAGTAACATTAACAGGGAAAATCCAAATCACGGCATTCGGTTTATAAAAAAGGAGCTCACTATGAATATAATCTCCCATTACCTTTACATCATGACCCATTCCCTTGGCTACCTTAGCTATGTGAGATGCCACTATCGATATGCTTGGGGCTTTAGCGTGTACAATCAGTATTTTCATAAAAAGAGGAAAGAAAAAGAAAAAATTAATTTTTAACGGTATTGGGATTAGTTTAACTCATTAGTATGTTAGCCCACTGACACCAAGGGCCTGCGCTATAGCCTGAAGTATAGCCGGGTTAGCGCCATAGGCAGTTTGGAAGTATGATGTAAGACCGTTCACCTCATTGGCAAGCGTTTGCCCGTCTACCCTTTGTGTGGCATGCCAAACCTTTTCACCAAACGCTATGTAAGTGGCTCTCATTGGGCCACCCACACCGTATTGGTTCAGGATATCACCAACTAGGGACTGTATATTAGCTATACTTACTATACCTTCCTGTGCTCTGGAGACTGCCACTGCCTGTACTGCAGTAAACCTAGATTGCACTACGGCAGGGTCGTACTTAGCCTGCCACTTGGCGAGCCTCGCATTACCTGGCCTAGGGAGACCCCTACCTCTGGCCATATTGGTCGGGTGAGGGTACGCAAAGGTTTTATTTTAATTTAATCAATTGACAGGTGTACCTATACCCATACTCATTATGAATCATATATAGTCATTATATATCATATATTGTCATAGGTAATAAGTGAATAACCTCAACCCTAACCCGGATGCTAACCCTTTCCTTATCTACATTACGTAAAGCGTTAAAAATAAAATATAGACCCCATCTCTCTTTATTGTGGGGGCAAATAATGACGCCAATGTTAGGAATAAGGGAGTAATGGTTCTTGGTGGTCAGATTACCCGATATAGGAGTTTGGTAGCCGGGTTGATATCCTATATATCAAAGTACCTTATTGCCGTTGACTATGAGGTTTCCCAATACTATGAGGATAATGACGTGGTCATTGTAGTGAGAATTAAGAATGTGGCTGATAAGATCCAGGCAGGTGGTTAAAAATAAATATATGCCTGGCTAATTCGGAACAGTATGGCGACGGATATAAACTCAATCATAGAGGATATGCACACCAACATGGTGGCGTCATTCCTGGCCAACATATTTAGGTTGAGGTATGGGTACATTTACATAAAGTTAGATGGGATTGATCCTCAGAAACTCGGTAAGGCATTGGCAGGTTTCCTAGGGAATGATGTCGATATTAAGATGCAGGTTGAGAGAGGTGGACTTGGGGTAATGGTGTCAGCTAAGGGTAAGGGTTAAGAAAAGGTTTAAATCTGTCATTATTTTAAACATCATGTGAGTGCCTGGTCAAAATTGGTTTATTACATGTATCCTGTTAGGCGTAGGGTTTCATTTAGCTATATTGCTGAGAAACATGTTTCCCTACTTAGGGAGCGTTTTCCTATAACCCCGATTGACTTATCGGCTTTTCAATCAGTAACCACCTATAGTAAGTTTAACGGGTTTATTCACCCTTATTTCTACCCGTTGGATACCCGTGGGGAGATTAAGGAAACCATCCTTAAGCGTAGGTGGGATAAGATTGAGGTTATGATTGGTGTTGATGTGGCAGATAGTAACCACATGTCGAAGTGGGCAGTTGATATGGCTAATCTCACTACGGCTTTTATTGTGAATTCAAAGTGGTCTTATGACGCTTACGTTGAGAGTGGGGTAAAAGTCCCTATCTATGTTATACCTCACGGGTTAGAAAGTGAATGGTTTAGGGAACGTCAGAAGCCGGTTCACCCTGTTATAAGGTTTCTTAGTGACCTTAAGGAAAAGCATAAGCCATTTGTGATACTATACTTTTTATGGCATAGTGGGTGGCGTAAGGGAGCTGACTTAGCGGTTAAGTTAATGGATTGTGTTGAAATGACTACGGCTAATTACATGTTGGTGGTTAAGAAAATGAATTTCACTGACCCTGGGCTTATGTTGCTTAATAAGTTTAGAACTTTCATAGTTGAGGGGGAGTTGCCTAGGGATTGGTTGATTGATCTTTATGATATTGCTGACTTGGTGTTACTACCGTCCCGTGGTGGGAGTTTTGAAATGAGTGGCCTAGAGGCGTTGGGTAGGGGGATACCTGTCTTAATGCCTAATGTTGGACCGTGGACTGAATACACACCACCCAACCTTAGTAAGTACCTGTGGGTTAAAACGGCTAAGATGGTTACCGTGTTACCGGGTAACACCATTCATGATGGAGTTGGTGCGGAATGGGATCCTAATGATGCCTGTGATAAATTCATCACCATTTATAATAACTATAGTGAGGTTAGGGCTAAGACCAATGAGGGGGTTTCTTGGGTTAAGGCTAACTATAGCTGGGATGTCATTAAGCCTAAACTGTGGCAGATTTATGAAAAATATTTCTGAAAATTTAAAAGCCCTCTCAGGTTTTTAGTATTATGGAGGTTTCCGTGAGAGAGGACCCCATGGTTAGGGCAGTTAATTTAGCGTTTGGCATCATCCGAATTCTTGATAAGTCAAATAAGGGGAATATTACCTACATAAGCACCATTAAGGTTATGAAACTATTTAGGGATTATAAGAAACGTAATGGCTCAGGTGTTTCCCCAAAGGTACTTAGGGGTGTTTATGAAATATTGACGTGCGTGGCTAATAAGACAGGTGGGTTTACATTACGTAACCCGCATACTTGGGTAGTGGCGTTACCCCATAATGTAATATCAACAATGAGTGATAGAGATCTTAATATAATGTTACTTAACTGCCTCGTAGAGGTGGTTAAGAGGGATGGTGATAAGCCATGACTATCCAATATGATGCCTATATTAGGGAAAAGGATATTTCGAATAGGCACATTATGGTAAAGGGCATTAGGTTTAATATATACCCCTTTTTCTACCTTGGGGAGATTCCCAACACCACGTGGGATACCCTAATGGTTAAGGTTACTGAGCCGGTTGAATCCCCACTCAATTTACTGAGGATGTTAACTAAATACATGCGTTATTGTAATTTATGCGTGTTTACTTTGCCTACATTATTCCCTGACCAGTCAACGTACTCAATATACCTAAACCTATTCACATCATCCCTAAACGGCTCCCGCAATATTCTAAAAACTGCCCAAAGGCACATATGGATCCTACCGATACTCGGAACCGTTTTCCTAGACCCCTACGTCCACTTATGTACCTGGTTAAGGTCACTAAATATAACCTGCCTATACGGTATAGAGGCACTGAACCTACCCACATCAACTAAATACCCACAATTAACCACCATTAACTGTGTTCAACACCCCTATAAATGCCGTAGAGCCATTGAACACCAATACCTAGGAATCATACACCAAGATAAAGACGCATTATTTCACGTAATGAACCTACCGATAGACCTCTTAAACTATATAATTAAGCCATCTGAAAAAACCCGTATAGTGTCATTTGACACCACCATGTACACTAAATACGGGTCACTTGACACGTTTCTCACTAAGTTCCTCTAGGGCACGCTTGGCAATATCCTCAAACCCCCTACTCACTTTAAATGTTGAGCCATTACATGATAACACTTTATGGTAACACATGAACCACACGGTAAACGCCACATAAGTATAATGATTACTTGAACTAACCACACCGAATTCTTTTAAACAATCAATAATACTACTTAAATCCGAATTACCCTTAGCCACACATGCTAATATAAGTTTCCTAAAGCCCGTTAACTTAAAAGACTTATACGTGTATGACACCTTTTTAGATGGATCCTTTGGTTTGGGTAAGTAAACGATATTACCATCTAAAGTACCGTTCATCCTATTAGCAAATGCCTCGATATCGAAGCCATGTTGAATCCCTCTATAAATCTCCCTACTAACAAACGTGAACACGTCAGCATCTACTATATTAGTGGTAAAGGTAACCAACCCATCCTTTATAGTAAAGTTAATCCAATACCTACCGGGGGTCACAGTCTCAAACTCCCTAACCACGTCACTTATCATCCCTGGGTTTTGCCATAGTGGTGAATCTTTGCAAAGTATGAACAATGGGCCATGTGAATTGACCGTTATGGACAATAACCCTTTTGAACTTAAGGCTATCAACACGTACCTCATAATGTGTAATGATGGTGGGTTAGAATAAACCTGATAAAGGTAATCAGTAAGTAACCCACGTTTATATAACTCATTCACAATAATCTC
>Ga0081473_129014_pt1 | contig 20662 bp, 39 predicted proteins | sample CisSprmetagenome_FD_70977 | JGI IMG/M metagenome (GOLD analysis project Ga0081473, IMG submission 70977) | Hypoxic/sulfidic aquatic microbial communities from Cistern Spring, Yellowstone National Park, USA v2 (version 2) | ecosystem: Environmental > Aquatic > Thermal springs > Hot (42-90C) >...
GACCCTGGGAATTGATGGCATTAAGGTCCCTCGGGATTCAGGTCCCTAGGGGTTGAACCCTGCCAATTCCCCACATATAGGTGAGATATATGTACGGCATTCAACTCCCTATATAATAGGGTTTTTTACAGGTCCACGTAATTTATATCGGCACGCCCCGCGCTAAGAGCAAAATTAATAGAAAAAACGGATTTACTTAGCCACTATAGTCACTTGGGCGTTATAGAGTGGCGTAATCACGAAGTGCTCATAGGGCTCCACGTATGCGGATACGGTGGCGTTGCCGACCCTATAGGACACCCCAAACCCAGTCCCGTAATATGTTGCGGTGGTCACGCTCACCGGGGCAGGTAGTTTCAAGTAGTAATACATTTCCACTTGATTATACTGAGGATATGAGAATTCAAGTATTATGTATGTGTTGTTGGCCACGACGTTAGTGATTCTATCTGGCGCCCCAACGCCCGTGTACGTCTCTATAGCATTTATCTCGTTGTCGGTCAAATAGTCGCCCATATCGAAGGGCTGAGGCACCAGCACCGTAACGCCGTTAGTATTGGCCACGGGGATAAGCTTAAACGCCGCAAGATAGATGCCGAAATACCTGACCAGCAACGGCCGCCCGCCATTTAGGTATATAAGCCACGCACCCTTTCCCAATGTGATATTGCTCAGAGGGCCGTTTACCGCCACCACATAGCCCACCGGCATATAGGTGACCCCTATCGTGGCGTTTGAACTGAATTCGATAGTGCTGGCCGCGCCGCGCCATAGATAAGGCGAACCAGCCACCAATGTGCCGGTGAAATTGGGGTCGGCCACGACCGGTACGGGCACCAAGGACAGATATAGGTAAATTGTCACGGCCGTAACGGACACCATTGCCGCTATGACCAATGCGACCGGTATCTTACTTAACCGCATGATAAAGAGCGACACCAAATATATATAAAATTGACTCCGGCTGGCCTTGGGCGCCTATAGCGGTACGCCCCTCGCCATTAATAGGGCCGCGGCCAATGCTATGAATAGGGAATTGTAGGCCCAATTCACGGCCCACCTCCCAGGAGAAATTAGGTCCAATATTATATGCACGGGACCCAAGACAATAAAGGCGGGGTTCTTAATGAGTCCCGCGATTAGGACGGCCCAAAATATGGCGAGTATGTCGTGGTACCTATTGCGGTGTAGTCCCGTATGGCCGAATACGTCGGTCAAGGCCGTATGGATAAAGGACATGCCGGCCGCCACGGTCAGGTCCACGGAGAAAAAGGAGAGGGCCGCGACGCCCCATATAATGTGGGTCAGCCACCTCACGGCCACTCAAAATAGAGCCCCATAAATATGTAGGGGCACACCTTGGCGCACACGCCGCCCCGGCATATGATAAAGCAACACGACTTAGAGGCCATAGGCAAGGCCGCCCACCACGTAGTATATGAGCTCCAGGAAGCCGCCCACCGACCCCACCTCCAGCATACGCCGCCTAATTTCCTCAGCCTGGGCCTTAGACAGCTCAACCTTGGTCTTAAGGAGGACCCGCCACGGCCTATGGTCCGTCTCTATCCTCAGTGTGAGCTTAGGGACGCCGTACTCCGTGAGCTCAAGCACCGTGTACCTACGGCCGTGGCGTCGATAGGCCAGCACCACCGACCCGCACGGACACCCGCCCTCGGCCAGGACCACCCTGGTGAGCGACTCGCCCTCCGAGGAATAGACCACCTCGCGGGTCTTGCGGTAGAGGCCGAAGTCCACGTCCACCACCACGCCCTCTATAGGCCTCATATCGCCACCACGGCCGCAAGTATTTCGGCAAGGAGTAATAGGGCATACGCCGCGGTCAAGGCCCTAATGACCCTCAGCTCTACCCTAAAGATATAGTCGCGGTTCACGGCAACACCCACACCCCCTCGCACGGCTCACCGCCATCTTTAATACGCCGCCATACGAAGCGCCATAAGTCCTTGACGCTCCTTATTTCAACCAGCCCGGCAATGTCCCGCTCCGTGAGCTTATACGCCTCATATATGTCGTTGTTATTATAGGCCGCACAGCCGTCCCTTAGGTTGATTTCCACGTAGGTCACTGACCCAATGTATGGCGTATAGTACCTCTCTATCCAATCGACATAGCCCACCTTGAGCCACATGTCTCTCACGACCCGATACAGCACCCACTTCTTGCCTCTCTTTATGACTTTCACCCGCCTCCGGCCCCTCGCGCGAGGCATGAGCGCGACGGCCGCCTCAGCCAGCTGGAGGAATTGGTCGCTCATAGGCAAGGCGCCCAAGGCCTTTCGGGGCATATTATATATATGTCAAGGGGCCCCACGCGGCAGAATTTAACGCCGTCTATGAACTTCATTAGGTTGTAGTAGTCGCACAGCCCCCTCACCGACATTAGGATAAGGGCCAGCTGGGTCAATTGCTCCGGCACCACCTTGGCGATATACATGACCTGTTTGCGGCCGTTGCTCACCCTGTAGTAGAACCGCCTAGCCACGACGGCAACGGTCCCGGAATACGTCGCACCGTCGGCCTTGGCCTTGAACCGTATAGCCACGCCGTTATTGTAGTAGAACCTGGCCAGCACCATGTCCGCGTCCGGCATGGAATCCAGGATTTCCACCCGCCAGGCCTTAGTCATGCCCCGCCTTGTCAACGACGCCTTGGATAGTGGCTATGGCGTCATCTAGGACCTTCTTGAAGCTCACCAGGCTATCTATTACGCCCTTAAGGACCTGGGCCTCTTGGTCGGCCGGCACCATGTGGGTCCCACCGTGCCAATGCCTCACCACGAGATAGCCGCCTACGTGGACCCTTAGCGCGCCCTCCTCCCCGCACTTGGGGCACTTGACCATTACCCCCGTATTCCGGAATACGGTGTTTAGTTCGCGGGGGTAGTTTCCGTGGACTTTTGGTTTGGCCATGGGTTATGGAAATTCCGGTAAATTTAAACTTATCGGCCCCGTAATTTACGACGGGTGTAATGAACCACGGCTTTCAACCATGTAGGATACCGCCCAGCTTTCAACTAGCCGCTCCGAAGGCTCGGCACGCCGAAATATGTATTTTACATATCTGAATCTTATCACGTTCTGTAATTTACGAATCGAGGTAAAAATGACGGGCTCCAGGAGGCCGGCCAAGTCCCGAAATTGAAATCCATTAAATTCCCGGGTGTCTGCGTGTGGCAGCTGTTTCTATTTGTAAAGGGCCTCCGCCTTGCCGGATAGGCGAGGCCCCAAAGCGAGGGGTATTCTACGGGCAGGTCGGTAATTTACCTCGACCCGTAATTTACAGAACGTGGTAAAAAATGGGTGGGTTAGGCCGGCCTATTCCTCAAAGAGCTCACCGGCACCGGCCACTAGGAGGCCAAGGAGGGCGGCATTGGCTGGGCTGATATAGCCAAGGAGGCCAGCAATCGCCAGCACCACCGCAATGCCCCAAGTCAGCCTATGGATGCTCCGAGACATACTAGAAAATTGATAGTTAGAAAAAATATTCGGTTATGGGCTATAGGTTATTTGCACCGGGCCGTTGTTGACCGGGAAGGCATAGGCCTCCATTGGCAGAGCGACGCCCAGCACCATTGGGCTTGAGCCCGGCCCATATATGGTTGAGGCCGCCCCAGCCGGCACGGCCACGGGCTCGGTGCTTGTGGTCACGTTAGCCACCTGTGTAAATGTAAAGGACGCGCTCAATGTTGAGCTCGATATGTATACCTGCGCCAAATAGCCCGAGGTGCTCCAGCCCGTCAGTTCGCCGCTTAAATATGTGCTAGCACCACAGCCGAAGTTGGATATCGTTATCATGCCCGTCGCGGCTCCGGCCATGGGCGCGGCTAGGTACATGTACCAAGTGAAGCCGTTGGACGTCACGACCTTGCCTACGTAGTAGTATTCCACCTCAATCCCTGCTGTGTCGCCATAAGATGTAGACAGTTTCCAGCCTAGCGCTATATACCCAGGCGCCCCCGAGGGGTTGACCTGGAGGGTCACCGACGTCCCGTTTATCGTGACACATGTGGTGTTAGTGCCGTACATGCTGGCCAGCTGGCTCTCGTTATAGCCCATGGCGAGGACCATGGGGATATCCCACGTTATCGTACCATAATCGCCACCGCTTCTAGTTGTCAACTCACCGGATACTTGGGACTCGCTTACAATTATCCACGGTATATCGGCCGTGTTGTTCACGGCTATCTGTGCTAGGCGGGACCCCAGCTGGCTCACCGTGGCCAAGGACTTGCCGTCCACCACCCTGTTGAACTCCGTGCCGTAGATGAAATATGTCTGGGGCGTCACCAGGTTTATGGTCTGGTTAGCGGCCGACGTCCATATAGGCGGTGCGGCCGTGTTCACCGTGTAGGTTATGTATATTGCCACCGCAACTAGGAATACGGCCGCTATTATTAGCGCAATTGGGATTTTACGCATGGTAGAATATGGTGGGGGTTATTAATTTGACCTGCTGGGAAAAGGGTTACGGGTTATAGAATATCTGAACACTGCCTTGAACCTGAAGTGAGTACGACTCTAGCGGCATGGCAACCCCTATGGTTATGTAGTTGGGCCCATATATGCTAGAGCCCGACCCAGCCGGCAACGACACGGGCGTGGTGCTTGTGGTCACGTTAGCGACCTGGGTAAATGTATATGAGCCTTGCCAATGCCCTTTACCTACAGGCGATATGGATACCTGTGCCAAATAGCCCGAGGTGCCCCACCCCGTTAACTCACCCTCATCCATAAACGAGGTTGAACTATATGCTTGCATACAGCCGTAGTATGATAGCGTTATCTTGCCCGTCGCGGCACCGGCCACGGGCGCGGCTAGGTACATGTACCAAGTGAAGCCGTTAGGCGTCACGACCTTGCCTATGTAGTAGTATTCCACCTCAGCACCTACGTAGAATCCATAAGATGTAGTCAGCAAATAGCCCATTGCTATATACCCAGGCGCCCCCGAGGGGTTGACCTGGAGGGTCACCGGCGTCCCGTTTATCGTGACACAGATAGGGTTAGTGCCATACATGCTGGCCAGCTGGCTCTCGTTGTAGGCCATGGCGAGGACCATGGGGATATTCCAAGTAAAAGAGCCCTCGCTTGCCACAATACTACCACTCTGTCTGTATACTATGTCGGATATTTGAGACTCAGCGACTATAACCCACGGCACATTTTGCGTGTCGTTCACCGCTATCGTGGCCACCCTAGCGCCCAATTTGGTCACCGTGGCCTTGGTCCTGCCGTCTACCACCCTATTGAACTCAGAGCCGAAGATGAAATATGTCTGGGGCGACGACACGACCATTGTGTTGTTTGACGCCGTAGTCCATATGGGAGGCGTATTGGTGTTCACAGTGAACATATAATTGGCTAAAGCCGCGGTTAGGAATACGCCGGCCAATAATAGCGGTATGGGTATCTTACGCATGGTGAAATAGGGGGGATTATTAATTTGGCTTGCCCACGATATAGGCGCTAGACGTCACGTAGTACCACGGGTGTAGGATTATCGACCCCCAAGAGTAGGAATAGATCTCCTTATAGCCTAGCGACGTGCCGGCCCCCACGGACACGTATCCGGTCTTGACTAGGGAGGACGTGCCCGAGGACCACGAGGCGAGGGGACACACATAGTAGGCGCCCCTTGCCTGGATAACGGCCGTGCCGGCCGTGCTGAAGGGGGACATTGAGCATATGGTAGAGGCCGGTGTCTGTGCCTGGGTCGCCAGGATGAAGAAGTACTCAGACCCGGACGTCGCGATAAGGACGTAGGGCCATATGATATAGCCCGACGTGCCTCCGGAGGTGGTGGCCCTGCCGTACACCAGCACCACGTTGCCGGTGTTCATCTTGTAGACGTACACGCCGGACTTGGGATTTAGGGCCGTCGCATTGGGCATGCTGGGGAAATTGATAATCGTGAGGCCTATGTCGCACCCGCTAGCCTGGCATGTATACCAAGTGTCTGAGGACCCATAGCCTATCGAGGTCACCGTGTATACTTGCGAGATATTGGCCACGTCTATGTACATGGGCGGAAATGTGTCGTAGGGGCTAGAGCCCGACACGGTCACGATATAGTTAGTGCCGTTGAAATTGACATATGTGGGGTCATAGGACAGTATGGTCTGTATGGTTATGGTTATGTATATGGTCACGGCCGACAGGAATACGGCCGCCGCGATTAGCGGAATTGGAATCTTGCGCATATAGGAAATAAGCCCGATTAAAAAATGGATTATTTGAGGCCGAAGAGCGGGTCCCGGTTGACCAGCCTCCGGTCCCACGCACGGCAATCGACCGACTTGCCGACCATGGCGAAGTACTCCGGTATGGCGTCGCGGCTTAGGCGGACCAGCTTCTTTCGGCCCACGCGCACCGTGAACGGCTTTAGGAAGTTCAAGACCAAGGCCACCAAGATCTGGGTCGCGGTTAGGTTTTTGTCCACCTTGCGGAGGACGTAGTTCACCTTCTTGGTGTCCACGGGCATAAGGACCCCGTTGCCGCGGGAATAGTAGGCCAGCAATTTGAGCGCTATACACGGCAGATACTCATAGGGCACCGTGGACACCCTTATCGGCCTCTCGCTCATAGCCTTATCGCCCCGTCGTTGTCCCACGCCATATAGTTTAGGTACTTAGAGGCGCACGACCAGCATAGGGCCCCCTCTATGCCCTCGCAAGTGTCCCACACGACGGCATGGGCCATGCCCTCTACGGCCCTGCCGCACTTGGCGCACTTGGGCCTACGCCTAGACCTTATGAGGCCCTCTATCACCCTGGCGTACATGACCGCGGTATTCGGGTCGCCTACGTAGTAGAGCGTCCGGCCGGCCCTTAGGTATCCGCCCACGTCGCACTTCTTGGCCTTGGCTTTGGTTACCATGTTATGCATAGGTAATAAAAAACACCTACCATTTAAATTATGGCCGTGAGGATAGAGGCGGCTTGGGCGTAGACCACCACGGCCGCGGCCGATATGCCGATAAAGTACATGCCGCGGTGGGCGTACCTCCGGCTTGACAGCAAGGCATAGCCCACGGTCCACAGGACGGGCACCACGTAGGGCACCAGGATAAGGGCCGCTATGTCCATGGCCATGTCTAAGACGGGAATTGACTGCGGCCTCAGCAACACGGCCGAAAATATCGAGGCCAGGCCGTAGAGTATCAGGTTCACGTTGAGGAATAGCAAGCCGGTAATGGCCATGCCTATCAAGAGCCCCAGCCATAGGGCCGCGGCCGCGGCTATGACCGATATGGCCACGGCTATGGGGGCCGCTATGACAATGCCTCCGAAGTAGGGCGCCAGGACGGCTCCGACCCCCTCCGGCACGGCCTTAATGAATAGGGACGTGGCCGCCTCGGTGGCCTCGTACACCAGCCTAGACAGCCTCGCGAATATCATGATAAAGGCCGTGAGCAAAAAGCCGATAATGCCGGCTATGAACGACACGAATATGCCGGCAAGGCCCATAATGGCCCCTATGGCGAGGCCGAAGGCGAAGAACTCTATGACGGTGCTCAGCAGGGTGCTGATAAAGGGCCCCAATATGGCGCTAAAGCCCTCTATGAATAGCTTGGGGACAGGCACGAGGTAGGCTATGGCCGTGAATATCGAGGCCCCGGCCGCGAATAGAACCCCGTTGAATAGGTTCTCCCTAGCCAGCTTTATGGTCACGGCCGCTAGGGCTATTGCCTGGATAATAAACAGGTTAGGCGACGGTCCGAGGTACATGGACATGGCGCCATAGACCAAGGTGGGCAGGAAAATGGCGAGTATTAAAAGGGCCGAGTATTCGGCTAGGTCCGGTATGAACGAGCTCATGCCACGAATAGCAAGGCCGCGGCCCACATGGCGGCCCCCACCAAGTGCTTGCGCGACAGTATCGCCATGGCCAATTCCACGAGGGCCATGACCGCACCCAGCTGGACCAGGACCGAGGGCTGGATAGGCAGGAGGTAGAGGACGGGCGCGACCTCAGCTAGGGCCTCAAGGTTGCCCCTAATGGCCCTCCCTAGCGGGTACAGCAAGGCCAGGCCAAGGGCCAGCTTGAGAAAGTCCGGCATGGGCGCCACCAAGGCCGACAGGACGGCATTGGCGAGGTAGACATAGCCTATAGCCACTATCGGGTTTTCCTCAGCTAGCGACAGTATGCGGCTTGACAGGACCATGTAGGCGAATAGGGCGCCAAAGCCCGCGACGCCCAGCACCACGTCCCCCACCGTGGCCAATGCCGCAAAGAAGGGCTCTATTATGTCGTAGGATAGGGCGCCTAGGGCTTGGGCGGCCACCGCGTTGTTAGAGGCCCACACCAGGGTCACCGATAAAAGCGTCACCACGGCCCTTTCAACCACCCTTTCCTCTACGTGGGTTATTATCCATAGGGCCATTGCGGCTATAAACAGACCCGAAAATAGGGCGTATGTGGACGCGGCAACGCCGGCAAGGGCCAAGGCCCCCGACACGAATATCTCTATAAGTATGTACACCAGCATGTTGCGGCTCCCCATTAGGGCCACGAGTATCAAGGCGGCTAGCGACCCCAATGCTAGCGGGATTATCATAGACCCCACTACGGTCCGGATTTATATTGCTTGCCTTAAAGGCCGTCGCACTTTACAAATAGAAATAGCTGCCACACGCCGACACCCGGGAATTTAATGCCTTTCAATTGGGGGACTTGGCCGCCTATCCGGAGGCCGGGAATTTTACCTCGATCCGTAAATTACTCCGGTCGTAATTTACAGAACGTGGTAAGAATCAATTTTACGGGTCGAGGTAAAATTAGGCTATTTCCACGTGCTGGGTCGGGACGTGGACCCGTATCCTCACGCCGCACGCCGCATAGACCGTCAAGACTCCCCTTTCAACGTCCACTTGAATCACGTCGGCCCTAAACACGAATACGCCCAATGTGGCTAGGTACGCCTTGACCCTATGCAAGGCCTCAGCATAGCGACCCTGCGAAAGCATGTTGTAGACCTGGTTTAGGTCTAGGGAGGCCAGCTTATCGGCCGTCACGAATTCCGTGCCGTATTCCCCCTTCTTAGCGGACATACTTGCGACATATTTCCTTGGCGGTTTTTATGTCTACCATGTAGACGTGGCCCCTTTTATTGTCAAAAAACGAGTGCATTATTGCCGGCTCCAGCCGCCTCATGAGGCGCCTCAGGCCCTGGGCGGTCACGCCTCCCACCACCACGGGCGTATCATATTCCATGAACACCCTCACCTTATGGGGGTAGATGTAGGCCACCGACCCCTTGTGGGCGCATATGAACCGGCACAATATCGACATATTCAACCTCCGTTTAGCCAATTTGGGCATAGGTCAAAGTGAATATGGTTATTTAAATCCTATCTTCTAGATAGGACCCTGGCGAGGCCGGTTAGCGTGGGGTCCCCGGTGGCCTTGGCGAGGTAGTAGACGTTGAAATAGGCCGCCCTCGGGCTCTTTCCCTCGGACCTGGCTATCTCCCTCACGGCCTCAGCCGCCTCGTTGGGCGTAATCACGCCGTGCTCCAGGTTATAGGCCACGTTGAACACTTGCGTGATAGCGTCGGGCGATAGCGATAGGTAGTAGTCCGAAGCTCGCCTCAGATCCTGGTATTGGTCCCACATGAGGGCGTTGATTTGGTCATAGAAGTCATCTACGCCGTAGGCATGTAGGTACTCCCAAGCCCCCTTGATAAGGGAGGCCGCGGCCGCCCTATCTATCGGCACCCGCTCCTGGGTCACCTCGTGGTACATGGCCATGCCGACGGCCCTGTCCAAGTCCTCCGACACCACCTCCCCATGGGTCCTGATATCCCTAGCCCGTTGAATCACCGAGAAGAACGATATGCCTTTATCCACGTCGGTCCCCGGCCTCTGCCACTCAGAGAGGGTGTCCTTGACAAATTCCCACGCACCCTCCCACTTATCGGGGCTGTCCAATTCCTCCGCGTCCCACTCAAGGAATCCCTCTAGTTGCTCTACCTCGGTCATGGCACTAGCGAGGCGACCTTATCGATTAGGGGGTCCTTGACCACAGCCAGGGTTTCCTCGCAAGGCAACGGGGTCACCCTCACGACGCCGGCATAGGGCACCCTATGCCTCAGCCTTATGTGCCTCCTATCGGTGTAGGGCCGGGCGTACTTAAGGGCTCTGTGCTTGGGCATGGGAGGCCCCGCTATGAGGTGCACGTGGGGCGTCCCGTCGCACGACATATAGAGGCGGTAGTAGAGGACCTCCAGCCGGCTCAGCATGTCGTGGGGCAGGTCGATATAGCGGTCGGCCTCTACGGTCACGAGATAGCCCCTATCGGTCTCCCACGACAGCCCGACCACTAGGGGGCCGTACCGGCCTATACCCTTGACAAATTTCCGGTAGACCTTGGCGTAGTAGGTAACGCCTCCGTGCTTTATGGGCACAAACATGCCGAAGTTGCGCCTAGACCGGTATATCCCCACTATCATGGCAACCCCAGCACCTCCCTCGCCATGAACGAGAATACGCCTATCGCTATGGCGGCTATGGCGGCCCATATACCCACGAATATCAGCATTAGCGACAGGCCTCCGTCAACCTGGGCTAGGGCGGCCCCCACGTATATGAGGGCCAGCCCCACCAGGAATAGGGCAAAAAGTGCGTGCTTTACCGAATCCCCCCCTCCCCTATCCCCCTCCATGCCCATGCCGAATTACCTGCCTTAAAAATACCTATGCCGAAATAGTTAGGGGAGGGAAAAACTAGGTGGTTATCTTGACCGACGTGCCGTTAGTGATAACGTAGTAGTAGTATTCGGCCACCAAGCCGTTGCCCAGGTTCACGTAGTTGCCTACGCCGGCCCCGAAATTCTGCCCCGTGCCCACGTATATGGCGGGAATATAGAAATTGCCCGCGGCCGTATATAGCGTCACGCCGGTCGCGTTCACGGCTATGCCGGTGATATAGGTCACGTTATTGACCCCTATCTGGGCTGGGCATGACCCCTGACCTGTATCCAAGGGCGTCCAAAGCCCGCTATTGTTGTAGAGCTGAAAGCCTATGTAGTATTGGTTATAGGCCACGGCCGCGCACTTGGCGGCAGAAGTGCTGAAAAGCAAGACGTTGCCGGCCGTGATATTGGTCAGGGTCTTGCCGTATATCGACACCACCGGTATCACGACGTACCTCATGGTGCCGTTGACGTAGGCATGGCCTTGGGTCGTTGCGTTGACCGCTATCCAGCCGCCTCCGAGGCTTATGGGCGTCCCTTGATATGTGACTATAGATGACATGGCCACGTTAAGCATTACGGTAACGGCCGCTATGGCTATGGCCGCAAACACTAGCGGTATTGGGACTTTCCGCATATCATGCCGTAGGCCCCTATATATTAATATTGACCATTATTCCGGACGTATTTTACCACGTTTCGTAAATTACACTAGACGTAAATTAAAAAGGCAAGTGGACGCCTATTAGGGGCGCCACCAGCCTAATCACGCCGTATATCAGTATAAGGAGGCCCACGGCCTCGATAACCCTCTTTCCGATAAATGCCACGACGGCCCCGACAAAAATCAAGGCTAGGGGGTTTGCCGACATGACCCAGGAAAATATCTGCCTCAGCAGGTCTATGAGGGTCTGCCACGTGGTGGGGTCCGTCAAGTAGGTGAGCGGGTCCATGGGGATAGAAGGGGACTAAAAAATAAGGTTATATCAGCCGAAGGTCGCGATAGACGTCGCGAGGTTAGCGGGCCACGAGACCTTCCACTTGTCAAAGTTAAAGTCCGCGAAGGCCCCAGCCTGCCTGACGCAATTCTCCAGGCTCCCAAACACGCTATTAAATGTCTGGGGGTCGGACCTCTGGAGGGCGAGGCACACGCCTATGGCATAGCGACGCTTATACTTTTCCTCAGCCGCCTCGACGTAGGGCGTACCGGTGACCGTGTCGGGGTAACTGCCTATCTCAAAGCGGCCGGCCATTGCTGGCGATACCATTAATTTCTCGGACATGACCATAGGGTTGCCACCGCTATTTATATCTTTCTACCATACCCGCCTAAACTTGTATACCAGCCGTATCGGTATGGCCACCAGCATGAGGACCACGGTGAAATAGCCCGGTATGTAGGCCACGACCCTCTCCGTGCATTGGACGCTATCGGCCTTTACAATCACTATATTTGGGAATAGGAGGGCCTTGAAATAGTCCACCACGTCGGCCACCAGGTTGCCGGTGATCACGTAGTAGTTGAACACCATATAGCCCGAGTCAAAGTAGTGGATAGTCGGTATCTGGATATCGAGGACCCCGAATAGGCGGCCGTGCTGGTAGTAGAGGCTCCAGCCTTGGCACGTGTCAGTAGGGGCCAAGAAGACCACGGATAGGGGAGGCATATACGGCATGTCGGAGGGGGTCAGGATTATCCCCGCGGGCGCGGGTATGCCGAAGAATAGGGCCAGCTGGACCCACGAGGCCCCTATGACGGCCCCGAGGTAAAAAAGGACAATGGCCTTCTTGAGCCAATCCATTACCTAAGGGAGGCTAGTCGCGCGACTACGGCCGTCCCCTTGTCGCACATTGTATAGGCCCTGCCGTCCTTGTGAATCTCTATGGCGCATACCTTTTCCATATCGACGTATTTCCTGAGGTCCTGGGGCTCGCACTCTATGGATATGTCCCCATTGGGCATGGGGGTCACCAGGCAATATAGCGGCTTAGAGCTCGATTTCAATATGTCAAGCATGTCCTAGGTCACGAGGGGATATTTATCGTTACCACACAGCCGGGCCCCGACACCAGCACCTCGCCATATTGCACGTTGAATATGCATGCGCCTTGGATACCCGCTATCTGGAATTTGCCGGCAAGCCAGCCGGGCGCGGCCACCACCACCGTGGGGTATTGGTATTGGATAACCCCGCAAGCCCTCACGCCGTCCACCGATATCATGGTTGAATTGCATATGTACTGCTGGGCCGGAGGCTGGGTCTGAGGTGCCGACGTGGGCATTGTATTTGTATTGGTCGCGGTCTGAGGCGGGCCCACGACCACCACCTTGGGCTTGGGAGGGTTCATGAGGTAGTAGGCCGCTATGGCTATCATGAGTATAGCCAATGCCAAAGCTATGGCCCTCATGGCCGGAAAAAGGTGGGCGTTTTATATGGCTATTTACAGGGTATCTCCGTATAGTTGCCGTATATCGTGCCGTTCACCATGGCGTTGCCCCTAATCAGCACCGCGACGTGGTTGCCCGGGAGGTTGAAAGCCTGCATGTTGCCGTGGACCCACCATATGTGGCCGTCGAGGACCACGTACTGCCCCGCGAGGCATATGGGCTGGCTCACCGTCAGCTGGTTCTTGTGGATACCCACGTAGGCCGCGCCCATGGTCAAGAAGGCCGCTATGACCGCGAATATCAGCCTATGCATGTGCGAAGGGCTTGGCTATAAAATATAAGGTTATCGCGGCAATAATGACCAAGGGCCATAGCGTAATGGGGGCCTCTATCAATAGGGACAGCATTGCGTTGTAGGTCGCATGGCCTATGAGGGACCCTATAATCCCTCCCCGCTCATAGGTGTCCCACAGCCACCGGGCGCCTATCTGGACATAGGACACGACCCCTATGGCCCCAAGCACGCCTATGATTAGGTACCTCGTGGGAAAGTGCAATATGACCCAAAAGGCATTGCCCATGGGCCCCGCGGCCCTCGATATGAATTCCTCCCAGCCTATGGCCCCAAGCCACCACAGAGGCGAGGCGTCGGGCTCAATTTGGAGGTATTGGCTCAGCATGGGCGTCGCAAGGAGGGAGGCTATGGGCCTCACGTCGAAGCCCAGCCCCAGCATGGCTAGGACTAGGCCTATCCCCCCTATGACCATGTAGATGCGGTAGAGCCACGGCCCCCGCCTTGCGGCCTCATACCACAGTATTAGGGGCGCGGCCAATATCCCCGCGGCCAGGCCGGCAAGCCTTAGGGGATAGACCAAGGTGGGGCCGGGCCTCGTGGCCAGGCTGGGCCTCTTAGCGGCCACCACTAGGGCTATCACGACGGCCGCGAAAATCACTACTTGGACTACGCTTATGGCCACGGCAAACACCATGAGGACGTAGAGCAATATCAATAGGGGATTTTCCAGCTGACCCCAATATTGGAATATGGCGTATGCGAATCCGGCGTATATTAGGGCCGCCAATAGGCCTATCGGTGTAGGGTCTAGGGCGAATACGGCAAGCCCCGAGGCTATCGCAACCGTAGAGGCGGCCGCTCTGAATAGGTCCCTTAATTGCATAGAGGAATAGAGCTCAGTATATTTATATCCGCGCCACTATCCGCACATGGCCAATATACACAATCGGTCGCGCGAAAAAGTTGCTATGGCGGTCGTTGCGTCGATAATCATAGCGGTCTTGGGGTACATAATATGGCTCTACATGACCGGCAAGTCCGGCACCACGGTCACAGGACCCTCGCCCAGCCCCACCACCACCACCACCACGACTAGCGCGCCCAGCCCCACCACCACCACGACTAGCGCACCCACCAGCACACTACAGCCCAAGAGCGGGCCGCCCAATCCGGCCCCCCTCGTGTACGTGCCCGATTATGTCACGTGCGGCACCGGCTCATGCACCTATAGCGTCCAAGGGTTTGGGGTGTTCTACGACATAATCGCCTATGGCGGCTCCGTCACGTCGGCCAATATAACCTACGGCAACGCCTACGTGCCCGTGAACGGCTATCAGCTATACCTATTCGGCATAGCGACCACCACGCCTACGCTCAATTTCACCGACACCTCCGGCACCGTGTATGTATGGGCTAACGCGACGGCCGGCTATGGCTATATACTCTACAAACCTGCCCAAGCCGCGGTTCTACTGACGGCCTACACCTATAACGTAACGGGCTCGCTCTACTACGTCTACGTGCCGGCATCTAGCGATAACGGCATGCCTATATCGGGCGCCACCTACAGGATATACGTGGTCCACGGCACGGCCTACGTCAACGGCAACCCGGTGGCCATATCGCTGGGGTCGTGGTCCTCGCCTCCCTCGGGAATCCTGCCGGCTTGGGGCGTATACGCAAGCCAGCCCGGGACCTATCAGTTCACCGTCCAGCCGTAAACACTTTACTTTTTTCTATAGCTGCCGTCCCTATACACTCCCTTTTTCGGCATGCTTTTGTGTTGACATACCTAAAGGGTATTTCTTACTCCGGACGTAATTTACAGAACGTGGTAAAATTGGTGCCCCGGGAATCTTACGAATCGAGGTAAAATTAGGGCGGGGCTGGTTGCGGCCGGCCTCCGCCCCTCTCCCTTTCGGTCCTAAGGACCCGCTCAGCCGTCTCAAGGGGTCTGAAGTACTGCTGGAATATGCCCTCTATTGTGGTTGCCTGGTCCGCGAAGGCGCTCACCAGCTGGCTCCTTAGGGCCTCTACGGTCTTCTCGTAACCGCTAACGACGGCCCTCATGACCTTGACCACGTCTAGGGCCCCCTCTATGTTGTTGCTTATGACGGCCCTGGCCCACTTGACGTATAGGTCGTTGGGGAGGTATATGGCCAGCTTAGCCCGCGTACCCAGGTCCACCACGGTCCCTACGGCAACCATGAAGCCGGTGGGCGGGCACGTGTACGGCACCAGCCCCTCTAGGGGCTTGAACCCGCCGCCTATGGCTATGCCGTAGGTATTGGTCCTCACGTCATAGAGGACCTCGTGGGTCTCCTGCCCCTCTAGCGTGAGCAACACGAGGCGGCATGATATAATCCTCACGGTGTCGGGTAGTAGATAGCCCTCAGCTATGTAGTCCTTGCCGAAGGGCTTGAATAGCTTGATAAGCTCCCCGTATGCGGCCGGGGTCAACGGTATGCACCGGGTCCCTATGTCAAAGCCAAGCCACTCGGAGAGTGCTGAGGACGGGCAGAGCTCCCTCTCGGTTATCCTTAGTGGTTTCAACTGCCTTGACAGATAGTCCATCAACTTGAACATGGCCGGGTCAAAGCCGACCTTATAAAAAGCTATGTTATGCTGAATTTGCTATGGTGATTAGGGCGAAGTCCAGCACCTCCATAATCGAGGGAGGCACGACGCACATGTTGCCGGGACAATTGAAATTGAAATTGGCGTAGGCGTACACCATGGCGTCCCCGGTCTGACGGGCGTACATGAGCAAGGCCAGCTTTATCCTCGTGAGGCAATCGGCAAGGTCTGAGCTGAATACGTAGTAGTTGCCTAGGGGCTTTAAGGCGTCCCGGACCCGCCTCACTATTTCGGCCATGCTATCGGCCTTGCACGGAATCATGCCTTGGCCAATTTCTCGGCCATCTTCTTGGCGTCCTCCTTGCTTACTACTCCCCTACGCACCAATTCCTCTATGATTTTTTGCATGCAACCGCAATTCATAGGCCCTCTACGCCGGCCGCGTCCTCGGGCATGCACTCAACCGCCAGGCTCTTGAACGTGCCTAGGACCAATTGCATGACCGCGTCGGCATTGTATATATCGACGGCTTGGACCCTATAGCGCCATAGGACGCGGCCGTCCTTGCACCTAACTAGAAATGTGGGGGTAGAGGCCATGAGGACCAAGCCCCTAGAGTCGAGGACCCACTCGCCCATGTCCTCCAGCCTCATGCGGTCCGGAGGCACCACGGTTATGACGCTCTTAGAGGCGTAGTACCTCACGCTTTTTGACTTGAATAGGGCCTTGCACGCCGGGCATGTGGGGGAGGCCACGAGGACCAATTCGGCATATTTCAAGGCCGCGGTGGTGCCCTTTAGGCTCATGGTGTCGCCCTCGGAGGGGTTGTGCTCCCTCACCTTTCTGCGAGGCATTAATACCTGTGATATATGCCAATATATGGATAGCCGCCTAATATGGGCCGAATTCGTTATGGGGCTTGCGACCATAGGCCTAATGGCGGCCAATTCCCCTTGGGTGGGGATAGCCATGTGGCTCATTATCCTCGCGTCGGCCTCATACGCCACCGAGATAACCATAGCCCTCTACGACGTGAGGGTGTGGTACAATGTCATGGTGGTGTCGGCCCTTTCGGCCATGCCCCAGGCTATTAGTGCCGTGTCCCTCGCCTTGGGAGGCAACGTAGAGGCGGCATGGATAGACACTATCCTCAGCACGGTGGTGGACGCCGTGTTTGTGACGGCTTTAGTCCGCCCCTACGCCCCGGGGTCCCCCTACATTAGGCGCCTATTGCCGTCCCTCATAATGTGGTCCGCGGCCGCCTTGACCGTGGACCTCTACGCCAGGTCCGGCATACAATCGGCCTTTATCTCGACCATGCTTGTGGCGGCCGGCTATGTGGCCTTGCCGGCCTTGATAGTGTTGAACCTTGGCGAGGTCGTGGGAGGCCGGCCGCCCCTTTCGGTCATAGCGACGGCCTTGTTGAACACCATAGGCATGGCCTACGGCACATACTACCTAATACAGGACATATACGCCCTCACGGCCACGGAGGTGGGGCTGGGCCTCACGTCGGCCTTCTTGACGGCATTGCCGGACCTGGTGGCCGCCCTCATGATAAGGGCCATCTACGCCAGGATAGTGGGGTCCGAGTCGGACGCCGAGGCGGTGGCCACCATGCTGGCGTCGGCCGTCCACGACCAAGTGTCCGTGCCGGCCGTGATCCTACTCCTTGTGGCTGGGGCCGGCTCTACCTACCCCTCGCTCCTTAACCTATTCGCGATAGCGGTCAAGTTCACCCTACTCTCGCGACGCTATTACTATCTTGTGGGCCTACCCGCGTCCTTGGCCTTGGTGATATTCCTAGGGCTAGGGCCCTCTCACGTATGATGGGGAGGGCGTCGCACGGTATGTATATGAGCTTGTCGGACTTAAAGGCCCCCTCTACGCCGAATATGGTCCTCAGCACCTCTAGGTATAGCGAGGCGTCCCTCAGCTTTCTAATCCTCACGTAGAGGCGGCCGTTTATCTCGTGCCGCCTCATTTTGTCGCAATCGAGGGAGGCCAATTCCTCTATGATCTTGCCGAAGGCCTCTACTATTAGGGAGGACATAAGAAGACATAACAATTCCCTATTTAGAGTTATTTCGCCGGGCCATTTTTACCTCGATCTGTAAAATTGAACTCTACCACGTTTCGTAAATTACTCCGGTCGTAACTTACGTGGACCTGTAAAAAGCCTATAGAATCCCTCCCTCGTAGAACCGGAGGACGGCCACCCTGTCTTTTTCGCCCTCCCCCTTTTCCTCGCTAGGGAATAGCGGCCGGCACACCACCATCTTTACGCCGTGCTCGTTAACCGACTCCTTACAGACCCACCTCATGGCCTAATTGCCGGCCGTATTTAAAGCCTCGTGGCCATTGGCCGGTATGGCCGGACCCCTATCGCTATAGGGCCTCAGCACCTCGATTATGTCATCTATCCTAGAGCACGGCACCATGAACACGTTGCCCTGGGACCTGTAGGGTATGTTTAGGCGCTCTAGGTAGAACCTGACTTGCATGACCCCATATTTCTGCCGGGCCGTGCCGAAGCTCACGGAATATTCCGAGTCCGAGGCCGATAGGGACCGCGACACGGTGACCGACACGGTGTCCCCCACAGAGGGGTGGGGGATATACCTCACGTCAAAGGAGGCCCAATAGTCATTTTCAATTACCTTGACGCCGCGGCCCCTACACTCGGCGGCCCTCAGCCTGGCTAGGCGGTAGTAGAGCCACCTATAGAAGTAGACCATTGGGTCCATGTTATCCAGCACGATTTTGGTCGGTTCATCTATCTGGTTCTTGACGTCGGTGGCCTCAGCCCTCAGCCCGGCCATGTAGGAGAATAGGGTCGTGGGGACGCCCAGGAATAGTGGGGACAGTATGAACCACGCCGGCTCTATGTCGGCCTTTATGGACACGGGGAGGCCCACCGTCGCCTTGACCCTGTCCACGTCCACGATAATCACCCTGTCCGATATGCTTGTTAGGGATATCTGGGGGTTGTTTGTGGCCATGGCTAGCGACCCCCTTAGTGGGTATGAGGTCACCTTTAGGTCGGTGACCCGGACCCTAGGTATCTCGTTGCGGTCGAAGTAGGCCACTATTAGGGTGTAGTCGAAGGGCGTGTTGACGGACTCAGCCACGTCGTCCGCTATGACGTGTTGGCCCACCAGCAAATTCCTCACCGCGGCCGTGGTGGGGGAGGACACTTGGACCGTGTTGCTGGGCCATAGGGGCCTTATGGCTTGTAATATCGAGGTCTTGCCGGACCTCATACGGCCCAGGACTATGGGGACGTACCTTTTCTGGAATACGGGATTTATGTAGGGTAGTATGGCCAATGTGGTGAGGGAGGTCCCGTATGTGGTCACCATGGCGGCCGCGGCCTTGCGGACCTCCCTCGGATTTTCTAGGGGCGTGGTGGGAGGGCAATAGAGCGAGGCATAGCGGCTCGGTGAGTAGTAGGTGCCTCCCACGGCCGCATACGTCCCCAATGATATGGTCCATTGGCTTATGTCCACGGTCATGACCACGGGGGTGTTGCCGCACCACGCCGGGATAACCACCGTGTTGCCGACCACCTTGGCCGCGTTTATTTCCACGGCATTGGCCACCGGGGTCTTGGCCAAGAAGGTCATGACCCACACCAGCTCGTTGTTGTTCATGCGGCACTTGTACTTTCTTTTCCCCTCGGTCTTGACCACGGCCCACGTCGCGAGGTTTATGTCCCAAGACTTCTTGGCCTCGCCCTCCTTGGTGTCCGCGAATATAAAGTCCCCGTCCATGGTGTATGTAATGTTGCCGTGGGCGTATTCCCTCGCCAGGTCCCCTATGCACTTGAACATTATGGACTGCCACGCCTCCGGGGTCGCGCGGCCCCCGTCAACCCTGTCAACATTACCTATGCTCATAGTAGGTAGATAGCCTCGGTTTATATCCGTGTTCGGTAAAACCCACGGCAGGCACCTATAAATACCCGGGACAATCTAACCACCAATGCAAATTGACCTTAGAGGCGTCGGCATTGGCCATGGCGCGGCCGCAAGTGCGGCCATAGCTGACTCTGCCGGCGCCTCTAGGGTCTGTGGGTCTCTGGGGCACCCGGTGGTGCCCCCCGTCTTTACTTTTGTGGGCGTAAGGTTTGACCGCTATTTTCCGCTTTTGCCTACGCTGTTGTAGACCCTGAGCAATTCGGTTTTTTGTCCGGGCAATTCTGTTTTATACAGACATATAAGCGCGCTTACTGTTAACTACTGTTGTCAAGGGGACAATAGGGGAGAGTAGAACCAATTATTTTACAGTTTACACCGGCCGCCGAGGGCCTATAATGTTCTTTTTTTCTAATAAGCGGGGCAACGTTTTAAGAGTTCAATTCTCGGGTGTTAATTGGGTCATGTTATCTGGACATATCCAGGACTCCCCTTGACAAAAAAACCAAAAGGGTCGGCGCGCTTTAAAGGTCCTTACTACCTACGCATATATGTAAACCAAAATTCTGGGTTGGTGTAAAGGAGGCCCCTCCGACATGATTCAAATTCTCAAATTACAATTCGGCACAATAGCCGAAAAATAGGGGGACCCAAGGGGACCGGCCCCCTCCCCCTATTATATAGGGAGTTGAATGCCGTACATATATCTCACCTATATGTGGGGAATTGGCAGGGTTCAACCCCTAGGGACCTGAATCCCGAGGGACCTTAAT
>Ga0081473_129058_pt1 | contig 20654 bp, 19 predicted proteins | sample CisSprmetagenome_FD_70977 | JGI IMG/M metagenome (GOLD analysis project Ga0081473, IMG submission 70977) | Hypoxic/sulfidic aquatic microbial communities from Cistern Spring, Yellowstone National Park, USA v2 (version 2) | ecosystem: Environmental > Aquatic > Thermal springs > Hot (42-90C) >...
GGCAAACCTAATCTCCATCAAACCAAACCACTAAAGGACACTTAATAAAGCAATGTTCTAACTGGTGTTAATGCTGAAGGCATTATTGCGAATTTAGTAATTTCGCTATTTTGTAATCATCCACAATGACCACGTAATATTTAAGGGCCTCACGCCACCACGGCTTGACCAATGCCTTAAAAGCCTCCTCAGGCGTCCAACATATTGGTTCAAGCCTAGGTGGCGCATCGTTAAGCTTCACGCACCTCGTCACGAAATCCGTACCCCTAAAATGCTCGGAAATTATGAGCACATTTACGTCACTCCATAGGTTGAAGTCGCCCTTGCATAGGATCCATAGAGTATCACGGTCAATCTACCGAACCTACCCCTGAGTTTTGCCGCGTAATCACGCAACTCATTGATCACGCGTTCCCTCTCGGCACTCCTCTCCCTAATTACATCATCTAACGACATGGCGAACAACCCCTTATCCAATTACTGATTAGGCTTGCGCAATTTAGGGCTTCCACAGCCTCCTCCCTAGTGTACCTCTCGAAGAGCACGCCCTCAATAAAGGCATCTGGGTAACGTGGCATTACGTACATCTTATCGAGATAACCAACACAGAAACGCAGCCTATCACCCACATTGCCGCAGTAATTAACCAGGTCGTTGAAGAGGGTCGCTAGGTTATGCCCAAAGGCTGGCTTACCCATGGCCCTTAACAACGCCTTAAGGCTAACTCAGCCGTTTGCTGGGCCTTGAAGCATGCCCACGAATAATTACTGGCACTCATATCAGCGTCTATGGATCTCAAGGTATACTCAGCCTGCCTAATCCATCTACCATACTCATCACAATCAAGTGGTTATGTCATCTATAGATAATTAATGCAATCTCTCTAAAAGGTTCTTGCCGATAAGTGCTTGTTTGGATTAATCTAACATATAAGATATGTACTTAATAAGCCCTATCTAAGGATTAAAGTTCAATGAGCATCTTCGGTTGGGTTGGTAAAATCCTTTACGTAGATCTTAGTGCTGGTAAGACCTGGATTGAAGACGTTAGCGATGACGTTTATGATAAGGTGCTTGGCGGTGAAGGCTTGGCTGCGTACATAATATACAAGAGATTTAGGGATATTAAGGGCCCGCTTGATCCAAGCAATATCCTAGTCTTTGCAAGCGGTCCCCTAACCAGTGAGTTAATACCGCAGAGCGGTAGGGTGTCCATAGGCTTCATATCGCCCTTAACCGGTGTGTGGGGCTCGACGCATGTGGGTACGAGGTTTGGCTACGAAATTAAGAGGGCTGGTTTTGATGCGATAGTGATTTTGGGAAGGGCTGAGAAACCGGTCTATGTTTATGTTAGTGATGGTTTCGTAGACATTAGGGATGCAGGTAAATATTGGGGCTTAGATATTATTGAAACCATAAACTCCATCAGGAGAGACCTGGGGGATAACTCTGTTAGGGCCTTAGCCATAGGACCGGCTGGTGAGAGGCTTGTTAAATTTGCAACGATAGCTAATGAGGAGGGTATTGGTGGTAGGGCTGGTGGTGGGGCAGTCATGGGTAGTAAGAACCTCAAGGCCATAGTTGTTAAGGGAACAAGACCAATAGAGTTTGCTTATCCTGAGGAGTTAAGGAGATACGTTAGGGACCTAAATATTAGACTCGGTAGCTCAGCTAGGGGTGTCTCGCTCAGGAAGTTTGGTAGTGCTGGTAGTGTTGGTATTTATCATGAGATTGGTAACATACCGATTAGGAACTTCCTTTGGGGTAGGTGGGATGATAATGAGGTGTTTAAAATAACTGGAGAGACGATGGCTAAGACGATACTCGAGAGGCCATTCCCATGTACAACATGTCCAGTGGCCTGCAAGAGATTTGTTAGGGTGAAGCCGGGTAAGTGGTTCGAGAGTGAGTTCAGGGGTTTAGGCCCTGAATACGAGACAATAAGCCTGTTTGGGACAAACCTGCTAATTAGTGATTTGGAGGCTATTGCAAAGATGAATGAGCTCTGTGATAGACTTGGTCTTGACACAATATCTACGGGCAATGTAATAGGGTTCATATTCGAGGCTGCCGAGAGAGGATTAATCAATAAGGAGGTTGATGGATTAAGGCTTGAGTGGGGTAATGCGGACACCGTGGTGAGGCTTATACAGAAGATTGCGTATAGGGAAGGGATTGGGGACTTACTCGCCGAAGGCGTTAAGAGGGTTTCTGAGAAAATAGGTGGTCGAGAATTCGCAGTCCATGTTAAAGGACTCGAAATGCCAGCCCACGATGGTAGGGCATTCTTCGCCCATGCACTCAGCTTCATGACCATAAACAGGGGCGCTGACCACCTGGGTTGGCCCCACATGCCCTGGAGGGGTATTGCCGTGCCGGAGCTAGGGATCAATGCACGTGATGATAGGTATAATGAGAGCGAGGAGGTTGTCGATATTGTAATTAAAATGCAGAATTTAATGACGGTATATGATTCTCTCGTTATGTGTAAATACGCATTTACGGCTGGATTGACGGTAACAGACATAATAAACTTACTCAAGTACGCTACAGGCAAGGAGTACACAGCAGATAAGCTGATGGAGATTGGGGACAGGATTTGGAAGATAGAGAGGTGGATAGACAACCAGCTAGGGGTGACGAGCAAGGACGATAAACTACCACAGAGAATGCTCACACCACATGCAAATAGGAGCGATACTAAGGTACCAAGCATAGTGGAGAAGTGGTTACCAATATATTATAAAAAGAGGGGATTAACGGAGGACGGAAGGATTAAAGAATTAGACGTATAATCTAATACCTAGTAGCACTTTTACGCACAACATTTGGTGGATCATTTACATGCCTCCAGAGGCCCCTACTGAAACTTATGACTTGAATGCCCAATTCATCTATCGTAATGTCAGTCATTAGAGGCTCCGTTAAATTTTCATCAACAGCTATGTATACCCGTGCCTGAGATAGTACCCTGCCTACATCGTCCAGTAACTGCGCTAGCACGGTATTCCTCGACATATAATTATGGGTAACTCCTGATGCTAGTTCAACCTCTATCAAATCCATATCGTCTATATTAAGCCCAATGTCCCTGGCTATGCTCGGTGTCACGGCGATTACAGGAACCTCACTCTCGGCACCACCATTAACAAGCACGATTATCTCGGAACTGCGTCCCGTGCTCTCATTGATCAATCTTACCCTTACCCTCACTACCACCTTCGACACCCACCCTAACGTATCTCCTAACCACCCTATACTTGCCATATTTCAACTTAACATCCTTACGTAACTTAACCCTACCATCGAGTAATGCTTTAAGCGCCTCCTTATCAATCACGATCCTCTTAACCACATATTTTTTAATAGTTAGGGCTTCTAAAGCCTTGCTTTAAAGCGTGCTTATCCCGTATAGTCTTTGGTATGGTATTGGTATGGCCTTCTGGTCTATATGGACATCCACAACGCAGGCCTTATCTGTATTCAATGCCTCCTCCAATGCACTTATCAACTCACTCCTATCGTGAACTACAACACCCCTAGCACCAAGGGATTCAGCTAGCATTGCAAAGTTTACCTGTGGTAACCTCACCAATTCATCAGTAACCCCTCCAAACCTAACCTTCTCGTAAACCCCAAGGACCCTATAGGCTGAGTCGTTAAAAACCACGATCTTAGGCTTAGCCCCATATTGAACTGCCGTGGACACCTCAAGACCCGTCATTAGGAATCCACCATCACCAACAAGACCAACAACATCCCTATCAGGATACATAATAGATGAGACAACAGCACCTGGTACGGCAAGCCCCATTGAGACATAGCTTGTTGTTGTTATGTACCTTTCACCCTCATAAATGGGCATTAGGAAACTTTCAATTCTATGCGCACCAACATCACCAATAAATACCGTATTCTTCCTCACGAATACACTCCTAATAGCCTTAATGACCTCCCAAGGCTTTATACCTCCTGATAAGCCAGTGTAATATTTATCGAGATCCTCATTTTCCAGGGACCATAATCTCCTTAACTCACCAGGTATACCCTCCCTACGCCTAATATTCCTCTTACGTAATTCCTGCAATAATTTCTCGAGGAAGTAATGGGCATCAGATAGTATGGAAATGTGGGGCTTGTATGCCCTACCCAGATCATATGGGTCAACATTTACATGAATAAGTTTACCTCTTATATCGAGACTATACCTACCAGTACCTATTTCACTGAACCTATTACCTACGGCCAAAACAACATCCGCCTTACTGAGTACCTCATGTGCTACCATGTTACCAGCCTTACCAACAGCAACACCCGCATAGAGTCTATGGCTACTTGGGATTACGTCTTTAGCCATCACGGTAGTCACAATTGGCGAATTAAGCAACTCAGCTAGCCTAATCACCAATTTTTCGGCATTGGCAATACGAACCCCTCTACCAACAAGGATAACTGGATACTCAGCCTCAGTCAATAAGTCAGCAACCTCAGCAACCTCCTCATCAGAAGCCAGAGGCCTCTCAATATTATATTGCTGTTTAGCCGCATGTTCAACATCGCTGTTGACGATGTCCAAGGGAATTTCGACATATACAGGACCTGGTTTTCCACTTAAGGCGATACTAAAGGCCTTCATTAATACGTCGCCCACCTCCTCAGGGTTGTTGATTCTAAAGGTAGCCTTAGTGATAGGCTTAAAGGCCATTAATTGTGCATCATCACTTGGTAATTGATGCATCTGGGTACCTCTGCCATCCCTAACAACCGTTGCTATAATTACCATTGGATCACCCTCAATAAACGCCTGAGCTGTGGGGGAAATGGCACCAAATACCCCAGGCCCTGCTGTGGCTATGATAACACCAGGTCTTGAAGACAACCTTGAGTACACAAGACCCATAAAACCCATGGATGGCTCAAACTTAGCATTGATAACATGAATTCCGTGAAATGCTAATGCCCTTAATAGAGGCATTATGTTTTCCGCAGCTACTGTAAACACGTAATCCACACCACCGCTAAGCAGTGAATCAATAAATACATCGGGAAAGAGCATAGTTATTACCTCAATCTTTCCCTAACATTCCTCATACTCACACCCCTAGTCTCCGGTCCTAAAAAGGCTCCAATACCGTAGAGCACAGCCGCTAGTATTGTAAAGAAAGATGCCGTAAACCAGATATTCCCATCCTCAATTGGATAAAATAATGCATATAATGGTATTGCATATAAGGGTATCCAAGCCCCAATGAACAAGCCTGAGCTATAACCAAAACCAACACCACTCGCCCTCCTCTGTGTGGCAAAGCGCTCAGATAGGTATGCGGGTACCATACCGTCTCTCCGGAGATGGCGGTTGACCCGCCGTCTCCTTCTCGACGGTCTCCCCAGGCCCCCTCACCGCAGCAGCTCCCGCCCTGTCGCCAGGGGTTCCTCGCCCTGCGGGTCTTGGAAACCCAGGGTAACTGGCAAAGGTGTTGGGGTTGGGCTTTAAAACCCATCGCTTCACCACCAATGGTAATAGGCGTCACGAATAATCATGAAAACCGAAACAGCCCAGACCCACTGTGTTATCCAACCAACGACCACAGTCCCGATTATAAGTAATAAGTAATTCCTAAATGTAGCACCAAGGTACCATGAATACCAGGCTGGTATAGCTACGATAGCCGATGTTAAGGCTCCAATGATGAATGCCCTCCTTCTTCCAATAATATCTGATACTCTACCCCACGCAGTATCGGCAACTATAGCCATGTACCTAGCTATCCCATAATAAAATGCGGCTTGGCCTAATGGTAAACCTGCCCTTGTAAGAACACCAACAGCAAAGTCAAATAATGACCATGAACTAAAGAAGAGACCCGTCATTAATAGCATTACCTGTAGGAAAACCCACAGTACAGGAGACTTAAATAAACTGAAGAAGGGCACCCTCTCCAACTGCCCCTTTTCTTTAACTTCACGAAAGACAGGTGTGTCTGGTAGTAAATACCTAAGGGCAAAGGCCACTACTGCTGGTAGAAGACCCGTGAGGAAAACGTATCTCCACCCATAGGCATACATGGCTTCCTCTCCTAATATACCTGTGAATAAAGCCACAACCGTACCTCCTAAACCAACGCCAACACCAAATGCGCCCTGTAAGAGGCCACCAACAAAACCACGCCATCCAGAGGGACTGTATTCAATAGCGTAGGCATGACCAGCCGCGTACTCTCCCCCTATGAATATTCCCTCTATAAACCTCATGATTGAGAATATTATGTAAGCTAAGATACCGACCTGCGCATATGTTGGTATTGCCGCTGTTAATGCGCTCATGCCGGAGAAGCCAAGTATTGTAATCATTAAGGTATCTCTCCTACCTAGTCTATCACCAAGATTACCAAAGAGGGCACTACCTACGGGTCTAGCTATTAATGTGAATGCGTAGCCAAATAATGTTATGTAATAAGCCAACCAGGCAGGTAATTTTGACGGCAAGAGAACCTTAGCTAAAATGGGGGTTAATGACGTGACGAACATGAGGTCGTAGGCATCGAGCATAAAACCCAGTGACTGGGCTGTGACGGCACCCACACCCTCCCTAGTTCACCTCTCCTCATGAACATAACCCATACGTTAAGGTGATAATCGAGGAAGTATTTAAGGAAAAATCTAAACTGTATTAATTTCATTTTACATTGTATATTTACTAAGAATAAATTATTTCTTGCAGAGTTCTTTTAGTAGTTTTCTTAGGGCTATTCCGTCCTCATTACCGTAACCCTTACTGCTTGCCATTATGTATAGTTGGACTGCTAGGCTTGTCATTGGTAACGGGCAGGTCACATCCTTAGCCGACTCCAGTGTGTACATTAGGTCCTTGATTATGAAGTCTATGGGGAAGTATGCCGAGTAATCCTCCTTCATAAGCTTATCACGCCTAGCCTCAAACCAATAATTATAAGCCGCAGTCTCCCTAGCCGCACTGAGGAACTTCTCAAGGTCAACACCAAACTTCGAAATGAACTCAATACCCTCGAGTAAAGCAACCAATTGCGCAAAGCCTATTGAGTTCGTTATTAACTTGAAGGCCACAGCAGCCTCTATGGAGCCCATGTAGAATATCTTACCTGACGACAAGTCCATGAACAACCTCTGAACATTTGGATCCCTAAAAACATCCTCAGGACCACCAACAAACAACGGCGTCTCACCCCTCTCAGCCTGTGGCACGGTTAAACCAAGCATTGCAACGATGAATTTAATACCCCGACTCGATAATTCACCAGCAACCCTTAACTTACTCGAAATGTCGGTGGTACTGGTTTCAACGGCTATTAAACCGGGTTTTGCCCCATGAATAATCCCATTAGCCCCTAGGTAAACATCAAGCACATCCTCAGCCTTAGGCACATTCGTAAGTACAATATCAACCTTAGAAGCAAGATCAGCTGGTGAGGATGCGCCTTTAGCACCTAGCTTCTCAAAATTCTCAACCTTAGACCTAACAATATCATAAACGTATAAATCATAACCCCTCCTGAGAAGATTCCTAGTAAAGGCACCACCCATCCTACCCAAACCAACAATACCAACCCTCATCAAAATGAGACTAGAGTCCTTAATATTTAAGTACTAATTACTACAGGTAAAAATATTAAAATTATTCATACGATGCATTATTTACATAAGCGTTGATTATTTTTCTCAGGGCGTTCCTTAGGTGTATATTAATCGTAGCCTTACTCAATCTAAACTCTCTAGATAAATCATCAAGCTTTGCATTCCTTGGGTAATTAAAGAAACCCTTATTGTACGCCTCAAGCAATACCTTCCTCTCTATATCCGTCAATTCATAGATTGGCGAAGTAAATATTGCATGTTTAGATAACCTACTCACCTTAAACGTTATTACCCTACCATAAATACTTAATTCATTATATAAATCATTAAACCTCAAATCAACATCATTACCCTTAGTAATGAAGTATGCCGTGAAATCCTTAACACCATTACCAACATGTGAGCTTACAACTATGCCGCCATAATTAAGGATTATGTACTTCAGCATACCCCTAATATCACCTAAAAATATAACCTCATACTGCCTATTGCTTAGCTTATTTACTGAAACTACATCAATGATATTTCCCAGATACCTAAACCTTCTAATGAAAGATTTGAGGGTATCTTTTTCCTTACCATTAACAGTAATAACTTCAAAGCTATACCCCCGCTCCTTATACGGATAATAATACCGCATTATGGTCATCACACCATCAAAATCCCTGGTATAATAACTCCAATCATTGAAGTGCTCCATCTGAACATAAAGCTTTATTAACTTCATAAGTATAAATATTTTTGTTAAGGATATTTTTATCTTTTCTCCCTTAATTTGAGTAATTGTTTCATTTTCTTATTTTTATTTATATTTAGTAAATATACTTATTCGGATTCATAATGTCGTTCGGATCAAATAACCTTTTTATATTTTTCATGACCTCCAGCGTCTTTATGTTATTCCTTACGAGGTATTGCTCATAAAGTAACTCCCTCTTCTGAAGCCCAATACCATGCTCACCACTTATTGTACCCCCTAACTCAATCGCTATGTGGGCAACCTCATAATACATCCTTTGGGCAAGCTCCTCCTCTCCAGGTTTGTAGAGTATATGTGGGTGCATATTACCATCACCAATATGCGCCAGAATCGGCATTGGCTTTCTATACTTATCACCAATTTGCTTGAGCCTAATTATTGCCTCTGTGAGTCGTGATATCGGTACTGTTATATCCTCTGAGTAAAAACTTCCATATACAGCCTTTATAGCCTCGCCAGCCCTTGACCTAAGTTCGTAAATCCTACGTGCCTCCTCCTCATTAATAGTAATGATATTTAGGCCATTAATACGTATATTAAGTAACTCGTCAATTAAATCCTCCTCAATCATTATAATAACTAGACCACCATCTGCAACTTTTAAACCAGCATTAAATGCCTGGTTTACCGCATTAATTGCATATGGATCCATATACTCCATTAATTCCGGCATTATACCCCGCCTCCTCACCTCATAAACGAATTTAGCCAGGGTCTCCATATCATCTAAATACACAATCAGTGTTTGTACCTTTCTTTTAGGCAACGGTATTATCCTAAGCCAAGCCTCGGTTATAATTCCTAGTGTACCCTCACTACCAACGAATAGGTGGACCAAGTCATAACCAGCCCTGTTTTTCTTAAGGGGCTCACCAACCTTAATGACTTCGCCGGTTGGTAAAACAACCCTTAATGCCAGGACCCAATCTTTAACTGTTCCGTATTTTAAGGCCCTCATACCACCAGCGTCTGTGGCTATTATACCACCTACTGTGCACATATAATGACTAGCTGGGTCTGGTGGGAAGAAGAAGCCGTATTTAGAGAGCTCCTTGTTGAGATCATCTAATACTACGCCAGGTTGAACCCTCACATACCAATCGACCGTGTTGATCTCGAGTATCTTATTCATCCTTCTCATATCAAGTAGTATACAACCATCACAGGAAACAGCTCCTGTCAGGCTCGTACCAGCACCCCACGGAACTATCGATATACGGAACTCCCTAGCTAACCTTACAATATTAATGACATCATCCTCACCCTGCGGATAAGCAATAACTAGGGGCTTGACTTTAAAACCAATGAAATCTGTACGCTCTTCAAAACTAATTTCTAGCCCTAAATCTTTCAATTTATTAATAATTAAGTAATTATTATCTCTCACGATATTACATAATTAAGTCAATAGACTATATTTTAGAACTCTAACGGGTAAGAATTAGAGCTCTAATACTCTTAATACAGTAAAGTTTTGATGAGTGGTGGGCAGTACTCAAGGGAGGAGATAGAACGTGGTATCGCCAAGTTATATCAGGTGGTTCTCTCGACGAAGAACATAACTGCGCGTTACATAGTAATTCTTGCTTTAGCGTCTCTATGGGTGGATGCTTATGATTTCGCAGCCTTCACATTCGCAACCGCAGCATTTAAAGCAACATTTCCCTGGATGTCAACATACCTATTCGGTTTAGCCGCTGCAGCGGTTCAGATTGGTGCTACCATTGGTGCTGTTGTTGGTGGTTGGTTGACTGATAGGATTGGTAGGAGGAACATGTTCATACTCAACATGATACTCTTTACACTGATGGCGATCGGCGCTGGTCTAGCCCCCGATCCATATACATTTACGGTATTTAGAATATTACTAGGATTTGCATTAGGAGCTGATACAGCTACGGGCTTCACCTACATCTTCGAATATCTCGAAAGGCAACAAAGGCTATTTTGGTCAAACCTATGGCAACTTCAGTGGTATCTTATGTACCTAGTGACGATAGCGCTCGTTGTAGTGCCCTTCTACTTTATAACGCATACACTACTTTCTCACTGGCTCTGGAGGATAATAATGTTTCTTGGTGGTATCTTTGCCTTCATAATATTAATGCTTCGAGCAAGAATACCCGAGTCTATCCTATGGCTTGCATACCAGGGCAAACTCGCCACAGCCAAACAAATATTAAAGCGGACCTACGGTATTGACCTACCAGACGTCCCAGACGTAGATATGGAGCTCAGGAAAGTTGCTAGGTCGTGGAAGAGCGCATTTAGTATATTCAGGAGGAGTAAGTGGAAGGAGCTTGTTTACTGTTTCAATGGTAATTACGAGCAATCCTTTGAGTTTTACTCGTGGGGCTTCTACCTGCCATACATATTGTTAACATTTAAATTAGCTGGTCCATTAGCCACGATAGAGGCTTCCGCAATATTCTATGGTGCTGGCGTCGTGGCTGGTGTATTAACTGCACTACTAACACCTAGGATAGGTACTAAGAGCCAGTATGTAATGGGCGCTTTTATGACTGGTGCTTCGATGGCTTTACTAGGTATTACATTAATTTATCACTGGCCTCTATGGCTTATTGTGCTATGGGCTTCAGTATTCTTCTTCTTCCATGTTATTGGCCCCGCTAGTCAGGGCATGACCTCGATAAATGCTGCATTTGGTGCACGTGAGAGGGGGACAGCAGCAGGTTGGGGCTACTTCTGGGTTAAGCTGGCTGCTGTAGTTGGTACGTTCTGGGCCCCGACCTGGTTTAAGATGATTGGTGTTTCCGGTACATTATTTGCGTTGTCTATATACGCGATAGCAACGGCTATATTAGGCTTGATTATAGGGTTTGATGCGCGTACATACCACCCGCCAGAGTTAGTAGAGGAGGCTAAGGTAGGCTGATGCGTAATGATAGGTTTAATTTAATTTTAAAATATTGATTGTTTTTATGATTTTAATTTTATTACTGGTGTTCTTTGTGTTCCTAGTTTTGTTATTGTTATTTCCACAACGTCCCCATGCCTCAACCCCTTATCCCTACCTGGCACTATTGCTGTTCCTGTTGATAGTAGGGTTCCATCTGGAACATCGTTGTTCCTAATTAGGTATTTTATTTGTTCCTCAATCCTCCTCCTCATTTTTGATGTGTTTGTTGTTCCCTCGAATATTACCTCATTACCCCTAATTATCCTCATTGTTATGTCTAGGTTGTATGGATTACCAACCTCATCAGGTGTGACTAGGAATGGTCCTATTGCGCATGAGCCATTGTATATCTTGGATTGAGGCAGGTAGAGCGGGTTTTGTGCCTCCAAATCCCTCGCCGATACATCGTCGGTTATTGTGTAGGCGAGTATGTGGCCCTCGGAGTCAATAACAACACCGAGCTCAGGCTCCGGCAACGTCCACTCGGAATCACTTCTAATGGCTATTGGCTCCCCATGACCAACGCACCTATTGGCCGTCCCCTTGAAGAATATCTCCGGTCTCTCGGCATCATAGACTAGTTCGTAGATTGACCTACCCTTTATCATCGCCACATCCTCCTCTGTATACCTAGCCCTTGCAACCTCATAAACAATACCACTACCCCAAACCTCAGGTGGATCGTAGGGCTTGGTAAACCTCAAGCCATTATACGTATAATCCCTACCCAACAACTCATCAAGATCAACATTAACACTAGGACCCAACGGCACCTGCCTACCCTCATAATGCAACTTCAAAGCCGTAACAGGGTCAACCATCAAAACAAAAACCCTACCATCCAAAACCACAAAACTCGCCACAGCTCCTCCATTTATTAGTCTGAATATGCGCATCAATTTTTACTTAACTGGACTGAATCTTTAATGTCTCTTCTAACAAGTTTAATTCTAGCTGTTTTATTGCTGGTGTTTTTTGTGCTCCTAGCTATGTTGTTTTTCATATTCTATCATATCTAATAACCCACCTTTTAGTCCATATTTTTCCTCAAACATTAATTCTTGGTATAATCTTGAACAATCAACATCAAGCCCAGCAGGTCCGGGTATTCTTGATGAAGTTTCTGTAGGTTTATTTAGTGGCGTGAAATGAACCTTGCTATTTGGCAAAACCTCTTTAATGATATTCAGCATATCGATGATATTCCAGGGCTTTTTACTGCCGATATTGTATATGGGTCTTTTTACATATTGTTTATTAACCAGAGCCAAATGTATGAATGCTAAAGCACCATCTCTAACATATAACCATCTTAATTTTGCATCTATATACGCAAAATCAGCAGGGACTTCGGACTCACCCTTAATTATTAAATCTCTAAGAAATGCATTAAATTGTCCTGTATATCCCGTATAACGTCCAGGTCCCCATACCGATGTTAATCTCGCACCTAAAATATCTAACCCATAGTAGTTTCTATAGAATATTCCATATGCTTCATTCATAAATTTGGATATAGGGTATGGATCTGGCGGTGGCATTGGAATAATGTCTTCATTTACTGCCTTTGAATTATAGTTAACCGGCGACCCATATACCGCTTCAGAACTTGCATAAACAACGCGTTCTAAGTCCATAAGTCTAGCTGCCTCGAATATATTAGCGGTACCAAGCATATTTACTTTGACTGCTTTTAATGGTCGATTTCTTGATTCGAGAAGTACTAATGCAGCTAAATGTATTATTCTTTTTACATCATATTTTTTAATACTGTCAATTAGTTCTTCTATATTCGTTATATCGCCATAAACAAGTTTAAGTTTATTTGTTACCTTTGATATATTAATAAGTTCTTGGTCAAATCTCACATCGAATGCTACAACATCATACTCATAATTGCCTTTTATTAATTCTTCAATGACGAAACGACCAATCTGACCACTAGAGCCCGTAATCATTATTGCCGGCATAACTTATTTCACCCACCTTAGACCGCGAGTCAGTGCAGGTGCTGCGGCAATTAATATAATGCCAATTATGATCTCTTGAATAGTATACTGTGTATATCCCATTATGATTAAAATATTCGTTAATATTGTTAATACAAAAGCCCCTAATAAAGGCCCTATAGGGTGTCCAGTACCGCCAGTTAATGCTATACCACCAATGACAGCAGCAGCTATGGCGTATAATTCATAACCGTAAGCTGTCCAAGGATCAACAATGTACGCACTAGTGGCTATTAGCATAATTCCAGCTACTCCATATAAGAAACCAGCAACTGTAAATGCTAAAAACTTTGCAAGGCTTGCATGAGTTCCTGATAAATGTACAGCTTCTTCATTACTGCCAATAGCATATATAATTCTACCCCATGTTGTTCTCATTAAAATAAAGAGAAAGACTACATACACGATAAGAGTTATTATAAATACTAAAGGTATGAAGGTATGAAAGTCCTGCATTAAAAAGCCATATTGATATAATCCATATATTGGCGAACCGCCAGTTATGCTTAAATCAACTGCTCTCCATATTTCAAGCCCAGCTAAAGTAACTATGAAGGAATATATTTTAAGTCTTGCAACAAAAAAACCATTAAGTGCACCAATGGCAGTTGTGACTAGTAATGTTAATGCAATAGCATATGGAACATTACCTGAATTGAGCGTAATCAAACCAGCAAATAATGCAGCAAAACCAGCAACAGAACCAGGAGTTAAATCTATGGAACCCATTATTATTGTTAAAGCTTCACCTAATGCTAAAAGAGCTATCGGCGATGTTTGGTAAAGTAAAACCTTTAGATTTGTTGGCGCAAGGAAGTATTTAGGTGATATAGATATCGCGGCTATTAATATTGCGATGAATGGCAGCAAGGGTCTTGCGAGATCATGAGTATTATAGAAATCTAAAAACGCTCTAAGTGGACTTTTACGTTTGCCTTTTACCACTACAATTTCTTCCTCCTTTTCAGTTGTGGACATTACAATTATTGATGCGCTTTGGAATTAAAAGGTTATTCCTAACAAATTTGGTACCATTATTTTTTAATAATATTCGAGAAATCACTAATTATTTTTCTGCGAATTTCATCTGGGTTGTTGTTAGTATACTCACTTACTATAGTTCCGTTATGCATAAAGTATACTCTTTCACCAATACCTAAAGCTTCATCAAGATCACTAGTGAGAACTAACACTGAAATACCTTTTTTCGAAGAAATCTCACGAATTGTTCTTCTAATCTCTATCTTAGCACCTATATCGATACCCACTGTAGGCTCATCGATGATTAATAACTTAGCGCTGGTCATTAACGCTCTAGCTAACAGTACCTTTTGCTGATTTCCACCACTTAAATTAGAAGCTCTCACATAAAGTGAGGGAGCCTTTATATTTAACTCCTTGACGAACCTAGTGCCGAGTTCTCTCTCTTTAAAAGCATTTATTAGAATACCACCTAAACTTACATTTTTAAAGGCTGATATCGACATATTTGCAAGAACTGAAAGAAGAGGTATTATACCTTCAGCCCTTCTATCCTCCGTCAAATAAAATATTCCATATTTACTCAGTGCATGGGCTGGTGACTTTATTTTAATTTTCTTACCTTTATAGTAAATATCGCCTCTTGCCATTTTTGTAATACCTATTAATAATTTCCCTAATTCTGTTTTTCCAGCACCAATTATTCCAAATACTGCAACAACTTCATTTTCATAAATTCTTAAATTCACATTCCTTAAAGGAACTTCTGTTGGTTTTGTGGGTATTGAATAAATGCCTCTGAGTTCTATTAGTGGGGTTTCAATTTTTGTTATTTCCTTCATTTCTTTTCCTTCTTTCACAAAATAAAATTCATGAATTTGAGTCCCAAGCATCATTTCTATAAGTTCTTCCTCATTAGTTTTATGCGCATCTACTGTACCGATCTTCTTTCCATTTCTTAAAACTGTAATTCTATCGCAAATTTTTAATGCTTCATCTACTCTATGGGTTACGAACACGACACCCTTACCTTTACTTTTAAGCATATTTATTAAATTGAATATTTTCTCCACTTCATATGGAGATAATGGGCTTGTTGGTTCATCAAAAAGAAATATATCAGCATTCATACTTAGTGAAGCAAGTACTTGAACGATCATTTTATTCGCAGTACCTAAGTAACGTACTTTTTCATTAGGATTTATTTCTATTCCATATTCTTTTATAAGTTCGAGTACATAATCTAATATTTTTTCTTTATTAAAATATGAAAACTCTTTATTCCAATAAGAACCAAGTAGCATTATATTTTCGAGTACTGTCAAATGAGGAAGTAACGTAACTTCTTGTGTTGAAAATGAAATTCCATGATTACGTGCATCACGCGGAGTCTTTAGTTTAACTTCATTGCCTTTAATTATAATACGGCCTTTGTCAGGTGCATAATATCCGTATAATATTTTTAGCAATGTCGATTTGCCTGCACCGTTTTGGCCAAGTAATCCATGAATCTCTCCAGGTTTTAAATCAAAAGAAACGTTATCAAGTGCTACAACTCCTGGAAATATCTTAGTAATTCCTTCAGCAATAAGCAGGAAATTTTGTTCGTTCATGTGCTGCATTTAAATATCGATGATTCTTTATAAAATTTATTCCAAACCTGTTATGAGAAAAGACCAAGTAATGATGTTTTGGATATGGTGCCGGGTAGGGATAGGGGCTGAGGCATGGGGGCGGTCAAATCCTATTATCAAGCCTATCAGTCAACCAATCACCAACAATTCTTGCCTACCTTATCGAAATAAAAACAGTAAAGGTGCTTTGATTTTTTTCAGTGTAAGAACATCAAACAAGTTGGGATTTATATTTATTACCCTATTGCTAAGTAATTCAATTGATGACGAACTGGAAATTAATATCTATAGGGTTGATTATAGTAGTGGTAGCTCTTGCAGCAGTAGCTGGGTATTTTGCTTCAATAAAACCGAAGACGGTAGTTGTTACTACACCGACTCCAACTACGAATAAAACTATTGTGATATTCTATTTTAACCCAGCACCAGCTAACTTCTGGTATAACTTAGTCACACAGGGTGTGCAAGCTGCTGTACAACAACTTAGATCAATGGGTTATAATGTAGTATACAAAGAGTTCGACGCTACAACAGTTAGTCAACAGATATCGGAGTTGGAGCAAGCGGAAGCGCTGCATCCGAATATAATTGTAATAGGTACTGTCACCGATGCCGTCCAAGGGGAATTACTTAAGCTTAGACAAGAAGGGGTAATAGTAATATTGGTTGATAGAGATGTACCAAATAAGGCTGCTAGAAATTTCTATTTGGGTACTAACAATACTTTAGCCGCTGAGATAGAATTAGAAGCATTCCTAAGTTACTTACGTCAGCAGCACGTACCTACACCATGGAAATTTGTTATAGTAACTGGTTTACCTGGTGTTGAAACCCTCTATCTGAGAACCGTGGGATTTGAAGATGTTCTCCAACCTCTTGTTCAAAATGGGACGGCACAAATACTCACAGTCGTTCAAGCAAACACGGATGATCAGGCTCAGGCTTATGCAACCATAAGTTCTATAGTTCCTAAATATGGTACATCAGTTACTGCATATTTGGACTCTAACTTATTAACAGCAATTGCTAACGTTGAGGCGCTAAGGGCGGATGGTATAGGAGTTGGTTTTGGTCCAGGTAAGGTCCCAGTATTAGGATTTGATGCACAATTACCAGAGTGGTTAGCATTGATAAGTAATGGGACCGTTCTTATGACTATACAACAAACACCGTTCGTAATGGGTTATTGGGCTGTGTGGGCAGGATATTACATATACACTGGCCAATTAAATCTACCCGCTAACGCGACGATAAATACACCAACATATATTGTTGTCTCATGCAATGCAACGTATTCTATGATATTAGACCACATAGCACCGCCTCCAACTTATTTATTATTGTTGGCACAGCAATTAACACCACAAAACCCAGCAATACAGGCTCCACCATATTATGCATATGATTGCCAATCCAATTCAGGCTTAGTACCACCGCCACCTGCTTTATATTCACCATGGCCAGTACCTGCAGGGTCTGACCAGTCATTTGTTGCCACAGGGTTCCATTAAAAAGCAAAATAATGATACTAAAATTAAAATTATCATAATTTTTCTTGATTTTTATTCCCTATAATAGGTTTAATTACTAGGTAAATAGCAAACATGTTAGGATATATATTTAAAAACTAAAAATAATTTTAAAGATTATTATGGCTTCTGCACCTATACTTAAGGCTGTGCTAATAGGAGGCAAAGGATTTGAACCTTATGAAGTTCTATACAGAAAGATAGTAGAATTTGAATATAAATATGGCGTTAAGGTTCAAATTATGCATCTTTTTTCTCATCCAGAGCTCAATTCATTTAAAGATAAACTTAAGGGTAATGAGGATGTTGATATTATATCGTCACATACTAGTTTTCTTAGGTCGTATTATCATTTGTATGCGGATTTATTTAGTATTGATCGAGATAATGCAAGAGCGTTATATGATGATTTACTTGAACCTTTAAAGCTGTCGACAATTATAAATGATCAATTTCTTATAGCTCCTAGGTTTATTGATGTTAGCCTATTACATTACAGGGTGTCAGTATTTAATAAACTAGGTTTAGATTTACCGAGAACATGGGATGATTTCTTGCAGGTCGCTATAAGAATCAAGGAGCGCATTAATGAACTTCCTGTAAAATATGCATATGCATTCGCTGCAAAAGGTCATGCTGTAGTTGGTAGATTTATGGAACTTCTTCACTCATTTGGCGGTAAGATTGTAGATAAAGATGGCTCGTTTACCTTTTATTCACAAGAAGGAATTGAAGCTTTACAATTTATGGCAGATTTACACTTAAAGTATAAAGTAACGCATCCTAATACTCCAGATTTCTTTTACGATGATGTAAGTAGCTCATTTAAGAATGGCGAGACCGCTATGATCTTCGATTGGCCAGGTTGGGATTATGTATATAAAGATCCTAGTCAATCATTAGTATGGCGGGATCTCGGCTTGGCATTATATCCTTATGGTAAGGGTGGGAGATTTGTTTATGGTGGATCTCATGGATTAAGCGTAATAAAGTGGAGTAGAAATACTAATCTTGCCGGGACTTTTGTATTATTTTTAACGTCAAATGAAAATCAGTATTTTGAGTGTAAGGCTCAGGGATTTTTACCAGCTCGAAAGAGCGTTTTTACGAAATTAATCAATGATGCTAAAAAAGATAATAATGCCTTTGAGATATCTAGATTAGATCTTTATAGAAGAACAATTGAGGAAAGCTACTTACCTGTAAAGATAGCTAGATGGAGAGAGTTTTCAGAAATAATTTGGCCATTACTTAATAAGGTAATTAGAGGTGAATTAAACGCGGAGGAGGGGTTAAAAATTGCCTATGATAAGGTTAAATATTTAGAGAGGTATAATACGATTGAGTGATTGTTATGGTGAACGTTGCGATTTCAGGCTTAGGAGAAATATCACGATTACATATACAGGGAGTTTTACGATCAAAACATGGAAAGCTTGTTGGAGTATTTTCTCACTCCTATGAAAGAGCTAAGGAAATAGCCAGTATCTATGGTGTTAAGGCTTATAAATCATTTGAGGATTTATGTAACGATAAAGATGTCGATGCCGTAATTATAACTAGTCGAGATGAAGATCATTTTCCTCAAACCATTCAGGCAGCTAAGGCTGGGAAACACGTCCTTGTAGAAAAACCACCAGCACTTACGGTAGAAGAAGTCGAAATTATGGATAAAACATGTGAGAAATATAACGTAGTATGTATGCCCGTTCATAATTATATCTATACACCACAAATCTTGCACCTTAAGGAGATTATTACTAATAACGAACTAGGAAGACCTATTTTTGCATTTGCAAGCATTTTCCATAAGATCGATGAAGAAGTAGCAAAAAGATATCATGGTACACTAATAACTCAAGCTTATCATCTAATATATACATTATTGTTTCTATTTGGTGATATTGAATACTTAATGGGTTATGTTGATAATGTATCGTACTCAAAATATAAAAATGTAGATGATTTAGCAATAGTAATACTTAAGTTTAAAAACGGAACGGCAGCACAAATATTAAGCGGATGGTGTTGCGACGATTTAACACCAACATCTTGGACATGGATGGTTAAAGTATTCTTTGAAAAGGGGGTATTTACTTTCAACTCTATGGAATCATTAACATATCAGCAACCAGCTAGTTATTATCAATCAAGAACGATAGACTTCCAAGAAACATTTTATAATATAGTTTCTTACTTTATAGATGAAGTCTTAGTAAATAAAAAACAGCCACTTTCAACGATGAAAGATGCTATAAGGACCTTTTATATACTTAATACCATAAAGAAGAACGCAAATCTAGGAAAAATCATTATATAATAACTCCTTCGCTATAATCTTTCGAAGTGCATTCCGTAAAATTTGAGTAAAGGTAGATTTACTTATATTCAATATTTTTGCTATATCTTCGGAAGTAGCTTTTTTAGGCCATTCAAAATACCCTGATTTATAAGCTACTTTTAATACATATGACTCATATGGTGTAAGTGAATATTTACAATAATGATTGAGGATTAAATCACCATCAAAAGAATTAAATGATATAATCTCCGCATGCTCATTTAGAATATGTACAAAATCATTGATATATCTATTATAAATTAAAATACTCCAGTATTCTAATCCATTCTTACCATATTCCTGGTAGGTCAATACCTTATAGTCATGGTTACTATTATAATTAATAATTTGCTCAGTGATACTACCTTTATAGTTTGTTACTACTTTAAAAATTGCCATAGTGTGATTTTTTGCCGAGTATGTATTTAAGACCTCCACATTTTTAGTACGTGAATGTTCCTTAATTTTCTTAAGTATCGTTTTCATAAGATCTTTATTTGATGTTTCTAATTTAACTAAGGCCTGTATGGTATCTTTGGAAGGTAATGGTAATGAGTTAATAATTATATATTTACTTCCAGGAAATTCTTGTAGATACTTACTCCAATCATCATGCTGAAGCACTAACTTTAATAATTTTAAAACCATTGTTCCAACTTAAATCAATTACTTATTAAATTTTACTCACTTAATTAATAATGATTTTTATTGAATAGAAAATTGAATAGAAATATAAACTGTGATTCAAATAATGACTATAACTATGGTTCTCAGAAGCCCTTATAATCTTAACTATTATGTTTATTATATTGTGTATTTTCTCAGCTTCTCCTCGTCTATCTCTACTCCTAGGCCGGGTTTACCTGGTAT
>Ga0081473_115606_pt1 | contig 20411 bp, 35 predicted proteins | sample CisSprmetagenome_FD_70977 | JGI IMG/M metagenome (GOLD analysis project Ga0081473, IMG submission 70977) | Hypoxic/sulfidic aquatic microbial communities from Cistern Spring, Yellowstone National Park, USA v2 (version 2) | ecosystem: Environmental > Aquatic > Thermal springs > Hot (42-90C) >...
TCTCTGCCTGGCGTTGTAGAATCGGTCGGCGATTTCCTGCACCACCTGGGAATAGAGTTGTTGGTAATCCTTATCCTGCTTCCTCAAATCAAGCGCCAACTGCCTCAACTCAGTTTGTGATAAGCCTCTACCATCCCTATGATAGAAGTATATGTCTGCCCACCGTAGGGTGTTGTAAATCTCGCACGCTAACTGTAGCTGGGCTTTTAACGCCCTCAACGTTTGTTCATCAGCGTAAGCCCTAAAACGAAACCCCACGGTGGGCATTAAGAGAACATTTGAAAAAAGATGTATTTAAATGTAACTATAAATTTTTCCTTACTTCCTTTGTGGTCTCTTTGTGAAAAAGACCTTTGGCGGTGGCATGTGCATCACCTTGCCCTTGGGCAGTACCTGTGGTTCCTCGCTTAGGTCGCACTTGAACTCTTGGTACCACTGATCGCCCGGGCGTAGGAACTCCGACGTAGGTACATCAGGTACTAACCTGTGGTAGATGCACTTCTCTGGGAATGCCTCCTTGAACGTGAGCCTCTGTATATAGACAAAGGGCTCAAGCCTCACTGTCCTCTCGTCAAGCCACACAGGTCTCAAACCAACCCACGCCCTAAGCACTGTCCCACCCACATCCCCTGGTCCCCATATGTACGGCATCATGTCATGCATAGTCTTGCCATACAACGCAAAACCAGCCGCATACCAACCATCGTGCGTGCCTGATGGAAAAACAATCGCGCTGAGATCGAAGTAGTCAGGCAACTGAGCCTTTGCTTGCCCAAGGATGTATCCAGCCTGCTTGGCGAAGTCCTCGATAGGCTTCCTATAATAAGTGATTATGTCCCTCAAACAAGCGTCCTTTTTCTTCGACGGGCACTCAATCTCCAGCGAGCCAGCCCTCTCGGCAACCCTCTGCGCCGCCCTCTCCAGCTCCCTAACGATGTTATTAAAGAAACCGTAGAAGTATGCCGAGTACCCAGAGAAGACATCCCTAGGCATGTAGCCTTTGGGTAAGTTCTCAACAAGAGCCCAGGTAGACCTAGGCAAATTCCTAGGCTCAACAAACCTAACACTACTCACAAGGCATGCTCACAAACCACAAATATATACCAATCGTTTTAGCCCTAAAACGAAGGAAATAAGATTTAAAAACTAGTTACCAATAATCCTCAAACGTATGGATGAGGGTGAGTTAGATAAGCTAATCGAGGAATTTAATAGGAAATGTAAGTTCACCGTCTCAGCCAAGTACTCAATGGACGACCTTAATTTCTGTTACATAAGGGAGGCTGAACTTTACATATGGGATAAGGACACTGGTTGGTATCACATTATACCGGATAGAATACCGCTTTGCAACGAACCAATCCATGGCATATACAGGTGGCAACTATGCCCGGGTGATGTGGCATTACTGATTAGACTAAGGAGAAACAAGTGCGAAGAACCATTCAAAGTGGACATCGTTAAGTACTGGTTCGACGCAGACGGTGCAAAGAGGAGAAGGATAATCGACAAGTTCGTACTTGACGCCAAGAAGGCGTGGGAGTTGCTTGATAGACTAGATGGTAATAAGGAGAAGGACGTGGGCAAACTACTAAATGAGCTTAAGGTAGCCATAGGCTTGCAACCCAGTGGTTGACGACTTCTCACCCCGAAGGGCGAAGGTTTCCTTGGAATCTTGGAGATTAAATTAATTTGGACTCGGTGCTTGTCCTTGTCTTAATTCGTACTCTAAATTAACGAGTAGTTCCCACAGTCCGTCGAATGCCTCGTCCTTTTTCCTTACATCCTTGGTAGACCTACCTTGTAACACTAAGTCCAGGGCTTTCTCTATTAGGTTTCTGGTTCTCATACTATTAGGGATAGAACAAGAGGCTTAATAAGCCTTTCTACTCCCAACCCATGCACCAGTTTTATTATCCACTTTACGTAGTGGTTCACTGGTATGGATTGTAGGGTTATTGTTGGTAGATTCAAACTGGACAGAGCAAACCCAGAGCCTTGCTACTTGCTCAAGACAGAGGTTTTGGGTTGGGTAGATTGGCTTGGCTGGTGTGACTGGATTGCGTTTGTGAACTGCAATGGCTTCATAGGTGGCGAAGTCGTAGATGGACAAGGAGTATGGAGGTGGCGGTTGTGCCCTGGCGAGGCGTCCTTGCTAGTTATTATGCACAGGAAGACATGCAATGAGCCGTTTCACGTAGAGGTCGTCCTACTACGCCTTAGCAAGGACGGCAAACTGGCAAGCAGGGTGGTAGCCAACGCCATGGTTAATCCAAAGGATGTGAATAAGTTCCTGAGTAAGCTAACCAAAAGAGTTAAACCAAGAGACTTTAATTGCGGATCCCATTGAAGTAATTGTATGGGCTTATCTTGGTTGGGCAGGAGGTGGAGGTTACTTACGCTTGTCCCAACCCTTGTTTATGGATTTGCAGTGCTGGTGTCAATAGTCTTCATGAGCATCCACAAGTATCATCTTGTCGATGATGTACTTGGGGATAGTGCGGGTATAAGTACAACAATTGGTATAACACTGGCTCTCTTGTTCTTCATCGCGGGCTTGTTTGAACCATTAAAGGGCTTGCCGAGGGTACGCGGGTGGCTCGTATGTCTGCTTCCTATACTCTTGGTTGTCAACACAATCATTCTTCTTATGCTTGGGGCATACACCTCAAGGGGCGTGTTCTTCATGCCAGCTATGGTCGAAGCCTACGTAGGGAGCTTGCTTTTCACCCTAGACTTTGCGCTTGTGGGTTCGATGTTTGTGCTGGCTGGGATTGGCATCCATAACTTCATAGTAGGCAAACCAAGCGAGCCATACGAGCAACGCCCCAGTACTACACAAAGGAGACGCCGTATCTCGCCTTGTTCAATGTTTATCCTGGCGCTTACTTACGCACTTGGTGTGGTTGATCTTTTACTAAGGCATGCGTTTTGGGTTAGGGTGTACGTGGTTCTTGCAATGGTGCTCGTTACATTAATAACGCTTATGTCTAATAAGCTAGTTGCACCTATTGCCAGGCTTATCACCAAGGCAACCAAGCGTACTTACAAGCCATGTACAACCAAGCCGACCAGGCTTGTTAGTAACAAGGCTAGGTTCAGCAAGCGGTTGGTTTCCGCCTTGGCGATGGTTGTAATTCTTACCATGGCATTTGTGTTTATTAATGCAATATTTGGAATTTACCCACCATCAATCGTAACCCAGGTCTCGAAGGGTATTTACCTAATTACTAACTACCCAGCGGGTTTAGCGTACGAGGGATCGCCCACAACCGCACTGGCTGGTTATTTCTGCATCAAGTACATCAACCCAGGCAATGACTACAGCATTCAATTAAACACGGAGCTGAACAACGGCTTCTGGGTTCAGAACACATATGGCTACGACCCCATCAATGAGTCTTGGGGTTATGACGCTGAGGTATGGGCATTGCTGATGGCTTTACACGGAAATGGCACGCAAGCCGTAAGGAATGTAACATGCGGTTGGTTAATCACAGCCATTAGGAATGGTTACATATACTTCGGCTACTCCCTCGATGGCAAGTCAATTGTTTGGTACGACAAGTACCCCGCATTTAACGCAACCTACATAGTACAGCACCACCAAGACACAAACTTGGTGCTGGCTGGTTGGGGGTGGGGGCAGTCGGCAAACTTGAACAACGCGCTGGTTTACCTAGCCCTGTACTACTGGAACGGGACTAATTGGGCACCAGCCCCAGTGACTGTGCTCACGAGTGATGGAGGCACTGGGGAGACCGTGAACCACGCCTATGTCTACGCAAACAGCACATGCAGTGCCGTTGTTGCGTACCCAACCCCAACCACAGAAACAACCTGCCCAACAACACCTGCTTTTAACCCATAGCTCGCTTCCCTTTCTTAATTACTTTCATTGTTGTTTAACGCTTCGTATTTCTCCACCATATCGATTACCTTGTCCAAGTCATTAATAATGAAAGTAACCTGCCTATGCGCCTCTCGGTATCGCCTCTTGCGGATCTTCTCTTCGAGACTGGCTAGTTCATCCCGTAACTTGTATAGCATATCCTTGATTTCATTAATGGTTGACACATCCCCCATGTTCCTCAAACCCACCCCAGCTTTTCCTTGATTAAAGCCCCGATGTTAAAATACTTGTTGAACAATTCAGTAAATTCAGTGTGTGTCTGTTCGTTATCACCTACATGACCAATCTCCATTAATTTACCGCGTACCTCCTGGACTATACTGGGATTACTAAGCGATACGTAGTTGTACTCACCATCCACGGTGATGTAATAGCCAGCACATTGATTGGATGTGCAGGTAATTGCTTGGTAAAGCCCCGGCTTACTGTATGAGACCTTAACTACATTATCCTTTTCCTCGTACTTCAAGCCATAGTGTGCCCGCGGTTGTTGTGGTTTCAATTCATCCATGAGGTTTGGTAATCGCCTAAGGATTTCCTCATGCCAAGGCTCGGGTAATTCCCACCTCTTACCACTTGCCGGGTATTGGTTCATGCCAACGAGCTTCTTGACGCCGTGTATGAGCATTTCCTTAACCTCATCCTCGGCACAGGACAGGCAATAACGTGCCCTTTCTATACGGCAGTTAGTGCCCATCCCAACGCCGAAGTAATAGACGTATAACTCACCCGGCTTAATCACAGCTTTACAATGTGTGCACTTGTATTCTCTTCTCGCTCTTCGTAAAACCCAATAGTACTTAGAGAGACAACCCATGTTACACCACCTCAGTGAGCTTGTTGCTCCGCTAATATTCTTAGACCCCTGAAGATTACTAGGTGTTCGCACCTCTTGTCCCTGTACAAAAGCGAACTTCTATACCTCAGGAGGTTCCAGTTGCTTATTTCATTCATGCCTTGGGCAATTAGGTCAATGCATTCTGTATCGACGGTTAATTTGCACGGCATAACGACAACTCCGCCCTGGTAGGCGACATAGACGCCTCTACTTGCCTTCTCAATTGCCTCCCTGGACTGGGATGCAGAAGCGTCACAGTCAAAGGTTATAGCCCCAGTGTGGTATAGGGCTATGGCTTGCTTATCCAGGATATACACGTCCCCGTACTTCTCAATAATGATTAACTCAGGATTTACACCAACCTTTTGTAAGTAGTTTACGAAATCAGATATGGAGAAAGCCTCAACGGTCATTTTAAACACCTCCTGTTTTCGCCTTATCTCTTTCTCCTGGCTGTTTGTGGCTCGGTTTTCCTGGCTATTTGCTCGATTTGCCTGAGTAGTTCATCGTACATCTCCTTGTAGTTGTGATCCCTGGCGTACTGGTACCTAGCCCAGTAGTTAGGCAGGTCTATGCCCATGTTCTTCTCGAACCACCTAACAACCCTCTGCACCGCATCGTCCTCCAGAGCCTTGTCTATGCTTGCGTCAATCAGCGGTGGGTAGTACACATGCTTCTCGGCTTGCTTCTGTATGACGGGCGGTGGTCCCTGGTACGTACCGCTCAGTATCATTGTGACAGCCACGGCATGCTCAAGCAACAACTTAGCAATCCTCCTCCAAACACCCAACCTGTTGTACAGCGTCGCCGTGCCGATACCGCCCTGCTCCTTAGACCTACTCAGGGCTTGCGCAACCCTCTCTTCACGCCTCTTCCTCAACTCCTCAACGACCTTATCAACCACAGCCTCGGCTAACTGTGCCTCACCAACGGCTTGCACAGCCTTGTCCGTCCTACCCAACGCCCTGAACATGAACTCCAGGGCAACGATTGTGTAGACGCTGGGTTCCTTGTTCGGCATTGGTCTATAGAAGTTGGCTATTGTGTACATGTAACTGGCGAACCTGGGGTGACCCATCACGTGGGTTATGTAAGTGTTGAAGTCCTCCTCCCTGTACTCATTGAACCTAACCACAGTCACCTTGTTTACATCCTCACCCCTGGCTCTCCTGATGTCCGTAATCCTCCTCCTAATCACCTCTATGTTGTACTTGGTCGGGGCATAATCAACAAGCAACACACCGCACCTGGGGCACATGTGGTTGTGCGATGCGGGGGTCTCATCTATCAAACCGCAGTTCGGGCACACACTGATTGGTGCCAAACCAGCCAGCTTCCATATACTGCTTGTCCTCAGCATAACGTGCTGTCTCATTGACGTCTCAATGATTGTGCCTATCTTCACAATCGAGGCATACCCTATATACTTCATTCGGGAGAACACTGGGTAGAACGGCATCTTCTCAGCGAACCTGGGTAACTCGTACTTATCAATGACGCCCTCCCTAATCGCATTGATTGACCTGTACAACGCCAAGGCGCTCGGATCCCCTGGGCGTATGATGAGCTTGGCTGGCTTACCATCTATTGGGCATGGGTAACTATCGATTTCACCAGTAAGTAGCCCCTTGACGGCATCCTCAGGTATCCTGAACTTCCTGGGTATGGTAGGCATACCGCCCTCGGTAGCTCTTGCTAGGATTATGTAGTGCGGCGGGTCATCGTGATACAGCCCTATTGAGTAGGAGCCCATGTTCAACAACCTAGTCTCCCACCCCTCCAATTGATCCCTTAGCTCCAATAAAATGCTGGGGCTCTCCCTACCCAGCACAGGCAAACCACCAACAGGCTTCTTCGCCGACTCCTCAACAAGATGCCTATAGTCCTCAAGTATAGACCTAAACGACTTAGCTATGACCCTCACCTCCTCATTAATACCAGCCGTCTCAAGTTCCTGCACCTCCTTTAGGGTTTTCCTAACCAAGTCCCTAACTGAAGTCCCAGTCGCCATTTTCAACCACCAAGAAACACGTATAGAAACCCCTTTATAAATCTTTTGCATCAATCCCAACAACAGAAAAGCTTAAAAATAATCTGAGTAGAACAAAAACTGAAGTAAGTCAATTAACTTACATGAAGTAGCCAATAAGCATAAAAGTGCACGTAAGACATGAAGTAGGTTGACAATATCAAAGTATGGAATAAACATGAAGTATCTGGAATTCACAAGGGTACGGCGATTACATGAAGTGCGATACTTTCATAAAAGTAAGGTATACGCATGAAGTACTTGGAAGCCACAAGGGTAGACGTAAAACATGAAGCACGTGTAATATTTCCATAGTTTTCTTTCTATACCCGTCTTTACATCAAATGGTAATTTACGAACGTGGGATGGTTCAGATATGAACATTTTTAGCTAATTGTTCATTTCTGTTACGATTTTCGAACGTGAAAAGCCGTTTGGCGTAAATACGGGTATAGTGAAACACCTGTAGAGCTATTTTAACTGGTTCTATGCATGCAGAAGTACATCTGTAAAGTCTTTAATTAAATAAAACGAAGGCGACATAAAGGAAAGGTTTATAAATGTCCCAGTGCAAGGGTAAAAACGAAGTAAGTGAGCTAAACTCACATGAAGTAGCCGTGTAGCACAAAGGTATCAAGGTGGCATGAAGTACTAGACATCCACGAAGGTTCTTAATCCACGTGAAGTATTAAGTGCTCATAAAAGTATAGGGTTGGCATGAAGTGAATACTGTACATAAAAGTCTGGGAGTTTCATGAAGTTTCCTTACGACATCGAAGTGAGGAAAACTCATGAAGTGATATACCTTCACAAAGGTGAATTAACCACATGAAGTGTTGGCAAAACACTAAGGTGTTATAAATCCATGAAGTAAGAGCTTTTCACTAAGGTTAAGGAATAACATGGATTGATTAATAGTTACGGAGGTGGAAATCCCACATGAAGTGTAAAGCTTTCATAAAAGTGTGTGTTTTTCATGAAGTGAACGGGCTTCACAAAGGTGTATATATCACATGTTCTTCTGAACCGTGGTTTGAATTGATAGTAAGACTTATAAACTACTTTTCAAGCGTACTTCTTGGTGGTTAGTATGGCAAGTCAAACCAGAGGTAGGGTATATCTGAGTAGTGCGTTTAGTTTGTCCATGGTTGATGTGCAGGACAAGCCCGTAACAGTGGAGTTCAGGAGGGTTGGTCTTGATGAGGTCAAGTTGCTGTTGAGTAGTGGCTTTACGAGTGCAGTTGGTCACCCAAGCACTGCCAGTGCCTTGTCAAGGATATTGGGCATGGAAGTGCCAGCAAACAGGATTTCAATACAGCTACAGCCAAGCGACACGCTAGTGGTCTTCCAGCTAGCCCTCGGCAGACTACCACTCGGCAAGGAGCTGATGGAGGAGGAAATACTCAACGCTTGGAAGGAAGGCAAGGCATACTTCCTAGTGGTAAGGGTAGTCCAGTAATCCAGGGTGGGCGGTGTTTTAGTCTTTTAAATCGGACCCAGGAGGGTTTTGGCTTGTGGGTTTGGTTGGTAAAGTACTTCTTTGGTGCAAGAGAATAGTTACTAAGTACGGGGCTGCGCTGGGTTTAGTAAGTGGCTTGGTTGTAGCGGTATTGCTTGGGTTTATGGTCTTCATGTACTCAACAATGTTTGTTGATGCTTGGAACGGCGCTGTTGGGGTCTCTTGGTCTAGTAACCACGCGTTGACGTTTTACATCTACGCACACTGTTATCCTTACTATTCCTTCTCCTCGCAGTGCTTTGCCAGGTTTGATGTGGTCAATGTACATCTTGTGAATGGGTCATGTACCTTGGAGCATGTTATTAGTACTGTGACTTGGTGGGTCAACGAAACAGTACTTACATACTATTGCACTACCAAGCCAACCGCTGTTGCGATAAACGCCACGTGTGGCACGACATACATCAGCAACTATTCTATTGCAATTACTAATGGGAGCAAGTTTGCCCCTTTCATGTGCTAGGGGTAGTAAGTGCCAGGTTAGTTTTAAAGCCGTGTTTAAGTGTGTTAAATAATCATGTTGACGCCTCACATGGCAAGGAAGGTTACGGAGGTTACCTTAGCTATACATGTTGTTGCCCTCGTTGTCCTACTGTTTCTCTACATGACTGGATTGTAGTTCTCACAATCATTTGAGCCGATGGTTGGACTCGCCCTATTCGGCGCCTTCTCAATGGACGCCATATTTCTGTTCACTGGGCTATCCGCAGTAATACCCTACCTAGCACTTGGCGTAGGACTTGCGTTCCTCATCATTTTTGGCTTTGCGTTACCACTAATCAACCCATCAACAACTGATTTCGGCGTGTTCCTTCTAACCCACCCACTACTTACTATCGCATACGTCGCTATAACTGCCGTAGGGTTAATTATTTACCGACAATACCTCAGGCAAATCGAGGAGGAGGTTAGATAGGATAAGTTGTTGGGAGTAAAGCTTTTAAATAGCCTTAGTAAGGCGAGTGGTGGTTGGTATGAGTGAGGTGCAGGCTTTGGCTCAGAGACTCAAGACGTTGGCGTATATAGTACTACTACTTGTAGTGGCGATACTGATACTGGTGTCGCTATACTTGGTTACGTACATGAACTACGTGAACCTGGTGCACCACTACGTAGCCTTGCTCAAGGCATGCAATATCACGGCAATACACCTACCGACAACGCCGTAATTGCCTAACCAGCTAGGGAAAGCTTTTAAAATCACTATCCATCCCTATTTCCTAATGGGCTTGGGCAAGGTAATAGGCTGGGGTTTCCTGACACTTGTGCTGTTTGGTTTAACCGCTCTGATGCTACTTGGGTTGGTGTACGGTATTTTAACCAAGTGGGCACCAATTGGAGGGCACCCACCCTCAATACTCGCCGCAGGCTTCTGGTTTGCCTTGTTATTTTACGGCGACTACTGGGTAGTCAAGAAACTCAGGATTGCGTATGCTCGATACAAGTTCGAGAAAGCGCGCAGGTGATGCAATGAAGAGGATTGCCATTGTGGGTACCAGATACCCATCCCCACAGGCAGAGGATTTAGTAAGGGACTTAGTCAAGGCTTTGGGTGAGAACGAGTACTCCATCATTACAGGTGGTGCGCGAGGTATTGACTCACTTGCTGTTAAGTACGCCAAGGCATTTAGTGTGCCCTACATTGTGATTAAACCCTCAGGAATTAAACCCAGCGATTTTGTAGAAAGGGATAGATTAATTGCAGAAGGGGCTATCGCAATTGTTGTACCAGAGGCTAGAGCTGGTACAGCGAGGTATGCGTGTTGCGGAACATGGTATGTGGCAGTCAAGTTCGGGGTTCAGAGAGGCAAGCCAGCTTTTATATTCAAGCCCCTGGTAGACGACAAAGACGTGTTAGAAGCATTCAACATCATGGTAAAGGACGGTGTAAAGCCTGTCGAGTCAATCGAGGAACTAATAGAACACCTAAAACAATTAGGGTAACTCACTTTTCGGTATTTGGTTTAGTGAAGCCTAGTTTTGATGCCAAGTCTGTCAGGGTTATTGCGTTCATGAGTTCCATGTGTGCGTCTGCCACGTTTGTTGAGCCTATGCTGACAAGTGCGGGTTTGGTGAACTTGACCTCCCTCGGTGGGTGCTCTGGGTGTTCGAACCTTATCACGCTCTTCTCGTCTACGTAGTACCAACCTCTCCTGTCCTCGCCAACCCTTATCGTGGCTGGGTCGAGCATCCTAAAAGAGAGCGCACTAGGTGGGTTGTACTCAAAGGGCAACGGTACTACGTTCTCCATGTACACCTTATGATTCCCAAAGTACCTGGTTAGGCTGAACCTCCTTTCCTTCAGGTTCTGCATTATGTCTTGAGCCAGCATCTTGGCGATGGTTGAACCATCAATATTGACGTCCTCGACCCTGAGCAGTAATGCCATGTCATACTCACCACCCTCGCAAGACCCAACCCTCACCCTCGCAGTACCAAGCTCCTCGGTGGACAGCACCAGTCCATGTCTCGTAAACCAGCAGTTCTGCGTTGGTGAAGCATCCCTAGAGCCGTCTAGTTGTGCCTGTGCGGCGTAAATGTTCGCCGTGGTTTGTAACCACCTAGCCAGGAAATCAAGTGCCTTGCTCCATATGGGCTCTGGGTCAATCTTTGATGTATCAACCCAAGGGGCTGAGGAGAAGAAGAACCTCCTCACCACTATGTTCATTACCCTGTCTGGGTGTGCTGTTATGTGGTTGTTCACAAACGTGAAGAGGAGCGTGTCAATCCACAGGTACCTCATGTACGTCCCAATCTCCCTCTTCATTGCGTTAAGGAATGAGTTTGCATCCAAGGGTTCCACCACCAATGTGCGGTCTCCCTGAACCCTGACTACCTTGCGGTTACTCGCATCAATAACACTTACTGGTTGGGTTAACTCCTCATCATAACCAAACAGCTTGTGAATTCGCTCAAGGGACCCAACAGAGTATACCGTAACCTCGTTATCAACCCCGAACAAGTCATACTCCCCCCACTTCCACTTCTTACTTGGTAAATCTCTCTTATCGAAGTCTTCCAGGTCGAGCATCCTGACAATGTTTGAGAACAACAACCCATCATCATTCACCCCAACGACCACCTCATACACCCTTCCGTTCGGTGCCCACACAATGAAGGACACATAGTCAGGGTAAACAATCACCTCACAGTGGAATTTATTCTTCGTGTCCGTGCACTGGTCATACACAGTAGCCCTGAAGTGCCTTGCGTTGTACTGGTCGGTGAACAACCCATCAAAATCACCCTTCCCCAACCTCCTGAGTAGCTCAATTATTTTCTCATTAACTCCGTTGGAGGAAAGAAAGGAAAAAAGGTCTTGCCTTTTGAATTTTAAGAGGGGCATACTCACTCACACCTCAATATGTGGCTTAGTCAGCCCTGAACCTACGCAACTCCTGCTCCTCCCTATCCTTAACCTCCCTATCCACCTCACCTATGCTCCTCTGCACAGGCGTAATCCTCGTCTCCCCACTGGTTTCTTTAACCAACTCCCTAGGTACGGATTTAGCCTCCTGCATACAAGAGTTCAGTAAAGTGTGGGTTTATAAATCTTACTTAAACGTTCTTCAGCTAAATAACAGTGACTGTAGCATCTGGAAAATAATTACGCAAGTATTCACGCACGATGTCCGCAATCTCCCTTTTGTATGATCCCCAAATATCCACATAGATAGTACCAGCAACAATGAACGGGTAATGAGAACAACTAATCCTTATGCTGTGGTCACAACCCAACCGCAGTCTCATTTCTGCTTTGCTACCAGAGAGGGCGTCCACCTTAATGTGTCCCATGGTAATAACGAAGTTAAAAATCTCTACAAGGAGTATTCGCATAATAAGAGATTGGCATGTTAGGAAGGGTCTAAGCGTGATGGCAACGGTGGTTGGTTCGTCCTTGCGGGTAACATAGTAATACATCGACCACCCTGTAATTAACACTGCCAAGGAGTATAGGACGCCTATTACAATCAAGTAGGGAGTAGGAATGAGGTAGTATGGGTATATGAGGAACAACACCACTGGGAGAAAACCTACGCCAGCCAACCCCAGCGGCATGTATGACTCCCGCAAGACGAGCCTATCTAATAAGCACCTCAGTTTGCCGTGTCTACTAGTCGCCATGGTCGCCAACTCCCTAATTCTTCCCTCAATAACGCCTGACTCACTGCACGGTATACCTAGTATTTCCCTAGCAATATCTTTGCACACCATATTACCACCCCAGCATACCCAAGCCTAACTTGGGTATGAGTACGTGAAATTGCCGTAGTTCGTAACAAGTACGGATTTTATCGGGACGTTATTACAGAGGAAGGTTAGTTGTATTGGGTTGGTGTTGGGACCTTGTGTCGTGGACTCCACACTAATGGTTAGTGGGAGTGATGGATTGCCTACGTTGGTTCGGTAAAGTACGCATTTGACGGGTGAGAACGGGTCATAAAACGTGGCGTTTGTGACCACCAGCGTTATTTTTGGCGGTATCCCATTAACATTTATGTTTAATGCGACTAGGTACAGCCCAGTTGCGTTGCCTGCCGATGATGCAACGGGTCTTACATCTACACCGCCTGGCGAGAATGGGTGGTGTACCCCAACCCACAGTTGGGATGGCAAACTAAGAGCCCATAGTGCAGAGAATAAACCGACAAGTGCGAAGATGAAAGAAAGTGTAGCTACATATCCTGCCCTATCCTGTACATCTTCGGGAGATGTTCTGCTAAAGGCTAAGTATGCTGACACAAAAGATATTGCCCACAAGGCAAAGTCTGAGACGGTGACAATGCCACAAACTATGTTAGTAAATACTGGATGCGCGACTAGGTAATCCACATTTGCAACCCACAACCAGACACCACTCGATATACCCAACAAGAGGAAGACTATGAAAGCAACTGTAAGAATAAAGACAGCGCGTCTTCTACTTCTGTCCCTCCTTGTTTCCTCCTCCTTAGCCTCTGCTATACCCAGTATTTCCCTCCAGGTATTACTTCTCTTCGGTTCGCTCATCATGAAAATTGTAGAAAACTGGTTTTTAAGTCTTTCTTACCTAAGGCTTACTATGGGGTAATTAATCCACAATTCCCTCCTCCGTAATTCTGAACGTTACTTCACGCTCTGGATGGTATGGACTATCGAATATCTTGGCTATCCTCTCGTTCTCCTTGCCCTTCCTTATCCATACCCTGTAGGTTGCTCCGTGAGCTACCACGTTACCACCAACAGGCTTGAGCGGGTTGGTGAAGAACGCGTCTGGCTGTGCCATGACCTGGTTGGTCACCACAACGGCGATGTTGTATATATCCGCAATCTTGAGCAGTTGGGATATGTGGTGGTTGAGCTTCTGTTGCCTCTCGGCTAGGTTCTCCCTGCCTGGGTACTCAGCCCTGAAGTGGGTTATCAGTGAATCAACAACTATCAACCCGATGTTCTCGCTCTCAATCATCTTCTTTGCCTCGTCAATAATCATTATTTGGTGGTCGCTTGTGTAAGCCCTGGCGTAAAGCACGTTCTTGAGGGCTTGTTGCGGATCCAAACCCCTGTACTTGGCTATCTGCATAACCCTCTCAGGTCTGAAGGTGTTCTCGGTATCCACATAGAGGGCTTTCGCATCCAAGCCGCCCTTATCCTCGGGCAACTGAACCATGACACTGAGTTGGTGGCATAGCTGGGTCTTGCCAACACCGAACTCACCGACCAACTCGGTGATAGCCTTGGTCTCTATACCACCGCCGAACAACTCATCCAGTGAGTTAGCGCCAGTACTTATCCTCTTTATTCCCCTCCTCTTCTCGTAGAGTTCGTAAGCCGTTATGAACGGCTGAAGACCAATAGCCCTCTGCGCCGCCATTATCAACTGCCTAGCCCTCTCCTCATTACCAACAACATCAGCCAACTCCTTAACACTCGCAAAAGCAATATCCCTCGCACTCGTATACCCAGCCTCCCTAAGCTTCGAAATCGTTATCCTACTGAAACCACTCAAACCCTCTATCCCACCCACCTCAACACCCACATCTCCATTATCCTCCTCCTCAACCTCCTCCGGTTGTGCCTTCTTCCTAACCATACCACTCACCAACAAGGAAAACCTCAAACACATTTTTAAGCCTTTCTCAACCGAGAACATCAAACCCCTCTCGAAAGAAATCCGTGAAAAACTCGAAACAACTCTTTAGAGAAGTTTCGAGTCGTTAATACCGAGAGTCTACGATAAACGAAGCCCGTACAGCATTTCCGAAAAAGCTATGTGAAAAACTCGAAATATTTCTTAAGGGCAGACTCAGATCGTGAGAACGAAGAACCACTACCAATAAGTCTCTGTGGTGTATGTTAAAGCCCCCAGGAACCTGACCTCCTCCCCACCCTAAAGGGCGAGGTGTTTAGTTTTTTAGTAAAAACATTGTTTTTTGTACTTGATGGATTTAATACTGTTTAGCTTGTGCGCGGCACTCATGGGAGCGCTCTCGTTTCTACTCGCAGAAGAGACCTCACTGTATATCCAGGCAAAGAGGGGCGAACTACGCAATACCCCCATAGGCGCTGAAAAACTCAGGGACTTCAAAGCATCAATACTCCCCCTGGTGGTAGCCTTGGTGCTCGCCATCATTGTGCTCATCATCACCGTTCTCCTACCACCCCCGCCACCGTGCACAAACACCACAGTGTGCAACTACCTAATGAGCATCATGTAACGCCCAAAGAAAATAACACGGGTGATTGTTTTGACGAGCAACGATATTGTAACTATAAGCCCTAACAATTCATGGACATATACCCTCCTCATCGCACATTATTTCCTCCTCGATTTCTTCTTGCCTTAACTCGTCCCATGTCCCGCATGGGTCATCCCACTCCTCCACGCACTCTAGGACGCATGTCTCGTCCTCATACTCTTCAATGGGGTCATAGCACAGGTGTTCACAGCACAACTCCCTCAACTCCCTAGCACTTACTTCATCCCCTTTCTTCTCTTCCTTGTTACTCATTGCCTATCACCTCTCGAATTATTTTTCGTACACATTTTACTGTGCCTACAATCTTCGTGTCAAGTGCACACCCTACTATGAGCATTATGAATAGGAATGCGTAAGCCATAAGCCACATTAGTGGGTACGCCATCAGGAGCAGGAAAAACACCACATTACCCACAAACTCCCAAAACAACAAACCCAACCTCTCCCTCAACCTACCCATCACCACCACCTGCCTCCTTAATTTCTTTGACACCATCGAATGTCTTAATTGCTCTCCATCCATACTGTGTGTACACGAGAGTATCTACTGTCCTACTAACGAACAAATCATCTATGGAACCCTCGATGCACTTAACAACTACAGGTATTGACTTGGGCTTGATCTTCTTGCCCCAGCTATACTCCTCAACATCCGCATCCCCATGCACCACATCGCACCTGCGGTACATTGTGTAGCCGTAACCTTGCTTAAATGATTCGTACACGGTTAGTACATCGCCTTCTATGTCATACCCATACCCATGTATAACCTTATCCTGTGGAGGATCCCCAGAGGACAGCTTTTTCCTTAGCAAAGACACGGCATTGTCCACATCCACGGGCACATCCACATCATGTGCCCACGTCTTAATTAGCTCATTAATTACGTTGTCCAAGGCTTTGTGGAGTTCCTTGTTCCTGTACAACTTGCCTAGCTCCTCCAGTGTTGGCTTCTCAAATTCATCGTCTAGGCAGAACGGTACAATCACGATTACATCGTTCTCGTGTGAAGTATCCTTGTAAATGCGGTAAAGGTAGCAAGTATCGTACTTACCTCTGCTACTTATGGGGTTTATGTTGCTCAATAACTCCCGCCTTAACCTCTCGAACTCATCCTCACTAGTCGCTAACCTGCGAAGTTCATCCTCAATGTCACCAAAACGAACCACAAAGCTCTTCCTCCTCAATACAGCCCTTACCACAGCCTCAACAACATCTTCATTCATCATCCCCTATCACCCCTGTCTTTGTCCTCTCTATGCCTATTTATGATTACCTCGCTCAAGGCTACCATGAACCCAACAATGAACGGTAATATTGAGTAAATCACCAAGCCCAGCACATCACACACCCAACCTATCACGAAATAAGCAACACCCAGACCCATAAGGACAACACCGAGAATAAGTAACGCAGTTACCCTGACCATGCCTAATCACCACTTTCTTCTGTGTCTTTTTGTGGTTGTTTTTCGTTATCGTCCTTAGCTACAGTCTCTAGGCTTTCTCGCAATCTTCTTAAAGCTACAATTGCCGACACTGCCATTAAGGCACCCGCTATCACCGCCATTAAGTTACCGCAAAGAAGACCCCATGAATCATTCATACGCATGCAAACCACACCGATGCTTAGCACCACAACGCTAGCGATAAAGATAGAAGCAATCAAACCGTCTAAAACTGTTGCCTGCGCAACCATGCCTAATCACCCCTGTTTCGGGTATTCTGGGTTTAGTTTGTATATTCTGAAGCGTTTTTCTTTGTCTGTGGCTGGGTCCACGTACTTGAGCCACGACCTGGTGATAACCTTACGCTGGTGCAGTAGGGATAAGTACTTAGTCAAGGTGTTCTTAGACCAACCTCTCTTCTGCACAAACTCCCTATACAACTCGCTGAAAGTCGCTTGTTGCGTGGATTTGAGGGCCAGGTACATCACGAGTTCCATGATTTTAGACCCCCTACTCCTCACCATACTACCTACCGTTACTCTATCGAGGGGTAGGTTATAAAAGGTTTCGCCCAGAATACACGGTCGTGATTGCCCACTGTTATTTTGTCTGGTTGCAGTTGTAAAAGGTTTCGCCCCTGCGATGATCCTTGTTTAAGCCCTCTGGAGTCCCAAAACTTTGAAAAACCCAGCCAGGTTGTAAAGCCTCGGTCCTGGACGCCACTGCAGTGGTGTCATCGCGGTCGAGGCATCATCACCCAGTCAGCGTTCGAAACCCAAATCACCGGATGAAAGAAGAAAGAAAAGGAATATTTTGATTTTAATGGGTGGGTTTTGGAAGTATTACTCTACCTGCACAAGCACGAAGTATGCCTTACCGCTTTGCCACGCGTTTATGATTTCTTGCTCGCCCAGCTCTTGTCCAGGTGCTAGCCTGCCTAGTGCCAACTGGAACACAATCAATGTAGCACCTGGCTCTAGTGTAATGGCCACCCTGTTGGTGGGTACATTTACACCGAGGATTTTACTGAGCGCAGCAGCCGTGGCTGGGTGCCCTACAGCACTGATAAAGCCGTTACTCAGCATTGCCCTAGCCTCCTCAAGGCTGATTTTTCTAAACTTCACGGTCACGGGCTTTTCAGTCAGTGGTATCATGCTCAGTGAGAAGGCATTAGCGAGGTATGTCCTAGGGGTGGTTTGTACCTGGGCCTGCATAGCAAGCCCCTCATTAACCGTCTTCTCAATCAACCTCAACCACCTCATAGGACGTGTCTGCATCAATCGCGTTATTCACAGTCTGGATAACAACAATTAACAAACTCCTTGCGCGTTCTAACTCGTTGTACACCTCCTCATTCTTTGCATACGCCATTGCACGCCTTAATTTATTATATGCATCCTCAAGTGATTCTCTTAATTCAATCAAGTCCTCACTCATGCCCAAACACCTCGTTGTATTTTTCGTTGATTAACATGCTAATTAACAAGGAGACCTTACCACGCGTCATGATACTCGCCAACTTCTTCGCCTTCTCGTACTCCTCATCCGTCAGCCTTACCACACGAGGCCTGGTGCGTTTTGGGCTACTCATGAACCACCACCTAGCCTCTTCTCAAGGATTAACTCCAACATGGGCTTTGTATCCAATATATCGCTAACCCAGGTCTTACTCCAAAACTGCCAACATGCCTTGTTGGGTTCAACAGTTAAATGCCATACGTATAAGTCATACCTCCTTTTGCCCCTTTCAATCCTCTCAACCACTAAATACTGGCCAGGTTCCAATTTCCATATCCAAACCTCTTTTTTCTCATCAGCCCTCACCTCTGGATAAACAATCTTCAGAAACTTATAGCCAGTCCACTTGCTTTCCTCTATTCGGTAAACTCTGTGCATTACACCACGTTTCTGTGCTCTCCTTATCTCATAAACACCGCTGTTTTCAACGCACCCCCTAATTTGTTTTCCCTCAAACGGTTGGTTTTCACGTGAGACCTGGTTCGGGTTTGGGTTCATGTCTCACCACCAAATCTTAATTTTGTCATGGCATAGGGCACTATTGAACGCCACGGGTTGCTTATCATTGATTCAATAGACAGGCCACGTGCTTCGAGCAAACGAAGTTGTTGCCTTACTTCGTTTTCGTCACAACGCGTTATCTCTATGTTTTCCAACTCAATTGGTATGTGATCAATGTATATTGTTGATTTCGCCCCAGCCTTTACAACCCCACAGTACTCAAAACCCCATTTAGTTTCAATAACTACCGCACTCCCCTCCTCTGTGATTGTCGTTAAGCTTTGGGCATGGTACTCACCAACGGCCTCCACAGCCTTTATCGGCCTTCCAAGCACAACATCATCAAACACGCTAAACCCCTTGATCAGGTAATACCCAATAAACGGTGGATACGGTGGATAAGGCACTGGGTTTGTCCTAACAACAACCTGTCGGGCCGGGGGCTGACCGCCCGCCCCCTGGGCGCCCCTGTTAAGGGCCGGGGCGTCGCCCTGTACATTGATTTTATTTCCATAGACCTGGGAGGTTTGGTTCTGCATCTCGCCCACCGCATAAACCGTCAGCTAAGGGGTTTTTAAGTATTTCTCCCTATCAGTCACCTTGTTAATCACACTGATTAACAAGGTGATTGTTAGTACAGTGCGTACTCCGTTATTAGTGATGCTATTACTAGGATTATTGCTATGATGCCTAGCCAGGTCGTGGCTAGGAATATGTTTTGTGGCATTGGGACTGTGACAGTGACTGGGGCGTTGGCGTTGGGGCAGGACAGGTTGAAGGATGCGTATGGGTTCCCCACGCCTAAATAAGCTAGGGCGGTCACCACTGCAGTGGCTCCCGCAAGCAGTAGGGAGTTCCTCATGCCCAGGTCTCCGAACCTGTACATCACAATGACTATTATGATTAACACAGCAAGCATTAGGACGTATGGGTAGGCTAGTATGGTTGTGGGCACCAGGGCTGGTGGCATTGTTGTCGCGTTTGTGCCGAGTATGTACGTGAGCACTGTCTTGTTGCTCAGGTACACTGTGTAACCGACCTGTGTACCGCTACAGAACGGGGTTATCGCCGTCGTGTAGTTAAGCACCGCCACACCACTCACCTCTCCAACTTATTTGCATAAAATATAAATATGATGCCTATGACCCAACTCATTACAGCCATGGCTACCAACTGCGGGCTTGATAGACCAATCAATTGAAGCAAGCCATATACAAATGAGCCGTAAATCAAAGCCCCAATCCCTGCCGTGCGTAAATTATGCCTCCCTGCTAGAGCAATGAATATTGCTAGCCCCAGGAACACCGTGAGTGTGGTTATGAATGGTGACTGTACGACAGGTAGTTGGAACGTGGTGTAGAACCAGGAGTTAGAACTGGGGTAGGTAGTCCCGTTGATTGTTACCTGATAAAGCAATGCGTTGTACCCATTGACGTTGTTTATAATCATTGTGAAGTAACCACTCTCTGTGTAGGAACCAAGGCTCTGGATTAAGTAAGCACCTGTATTGTTAATGATGCCCAACGCAATATTGAAGGTAACACTGACGGGCTGTCCATTGCTGACTCTGTAGGCAATGAATGTGGCGTTGATGGCTGTCGTGTTTATGGGCGTGACAAGCACGTCCACAGCGACCTGGTTAGGCAACACCGCTTGCTGGGCAGTCACGTTCACCTGGATATTAACAAGCAAGGAACTGGAGTTACTCCCTGTAATAGAGATAGAGGACTGGGCATACACCACTGCAGTGAGTGCTACAAGCACCAGCATTAGGAGAAAGGCTCCCAAGGCTGGGAGTAATTGCCCCATGCCCATGCCCATCACCTCCTGCGCGTCCATATGAACCCCACCACTAAGCCGATTATCAAGACTAGGGCGAAAAACGAGGCGAAGCCCTGTGCGTAATTGA